>JACCDX010334197.1_pt1 | contig 21114 bp, 25 predicted proteins | sample 7449681 | NCBI WGS metagenome assembly JACCDX01 (sample SAMN15323450, study PRJNA562643) | freshwater metagenome | isolation source: river surface water | place: USA:Blue River Watershed | collected 2017-08-18
ACGCGCATTCCCGACCAAAAGCTAGTTAATATCATTGTGCGATTACGCACCGCATAACGACTTTTACTTGTGTAACGAAGGACTTGATCTATCTCTGCTTGAGAAAGTGTTTTTGCTTGTGCCATTTCTAGTGCTCCTTGATAAAGAAAATATTAAATGCAGCTTATTTTCTTATTTAGCTAAGGACAACCGAATTTGGCACTAGCAAAGAGATGTTAATAATCAATTGGTTAGTTGATAAAAGGGCGTTAGGTAAAGAATATAGCAATTTTCTTTACCTGTTTTGTAGAGAAAATTATGGTAGTTCATTTGGTCGATTTTTTTCCATCCAATCAAGCCAATCGTCATACCCATCTATTTCATACATTTCATTAATAATCCAAACGGAGTCTTCTTCTGATGATTGATTAAATTTTTTTAATAGATCACAAAGTAACTCGAAATTTTGAATATTTGGTATTCCCTTCATTGTTTAACTCCAGACTTGATTCAAGATTGCACATTTTTTAGTTTATTCATATCAGACCTTGAAGTCGTAAGACATATCAAATTCTAATGTTAGATTGGGATCCATTACTTTTTCTTTTATTTCATTTACAGTGAGTTCATCTAATATATTAAGATTCAAATCACAATAATGAGTTTTAATCTCATTGTCTTCAATGTGGCTATATCCAGTTCTAGGTAGCAACATCTTTAGTTGTTTAAGAATACAGTATTCAGTTTCCCAGGTTATTTGAATGAGTGAATAACTACATGGCACGCCTAGAGGTGAATGGAACATTGGATAATAAAGTGTTGGCTTCCCTGATGCTTCTGGCGAAAACTTCATTCTTTCTTTAATAAAAACACCATCCAAAGTCAGATTAAATGAACCTGATAATGTTTTCCAATCAACTTGAAAGTTACTAAGTTTCATCTTTTTAGGTGTTGAGAATGTTTGAACATTTTCATTCAGCCATTCTTGTAACATCTCATTACGGGTTTTTTCGGTTTTAGTCATCTTTAAAAGATCTGCCAGAGCTTGATTTCTTCATTGCGAGTTAAGTATTGCCAAATCCAGTACCACATAGGTATTAATGAAAGCATTAAGAAAGCTAGGTTTTGCTCAGGTGGTGCATATGGATCCAAGGATAATCCTAGGTTAACGACCATGAAACAAAATAGAAGCATGTTTAGACAAACTGCAAAATAAACTTCAAGAAAAGTTTTAATATAAATCATGGAGTTCTCATTTTTTATTTTGATCGTGGATTATTGCTATCAAGGTGCCAAGAATAAAGATAACCCAATACCTTAATGGAGCCCTGGTTCTATAGAGTATGAATAAGACTAAAAACCAAAGCAGAAAAGTGAACATAGTCTAATTACCTTTAACCGATGAGATCGCGAACAACTATATCGGAGTCATTAATTATAACTTTGAGATCTTTAATGTGGCCTTTAACATCTAGTGCGCGGAAACTCCCATGATGGGTTGTGCCAACAAAATCTTCAATAGGATCTTCAATCATCACTTCGGTACCATCGGGAGTGCCCTTTGGTATTAAGTAAGCTGCAATTGGTGTTTGTTGGAAATAAGGGTAATAGCTAAAGAAAGGAAATATCTCTTTATATCTAGACTTTCCTCTTACTTCAGTATTTGATGTTCTAAAGCTATACCTGGGGTCGCCTGATGTCTCAATTCTGCTACTTTGAGGGTCTTGCCCAATCGACATAATTGAGTGGAGTTTTTGAGTCTCGTAAGATACTTGCCTGATATCTAAGCTGTATCCCATAGCTGCAGCTCTATTGATGTCATCGATCGTTCTAACAGTTTTAATTACTATTCTTTTTTCAGCGTCTATCTCGAATAGTTCAACATCTGGGATTGCATCCGTGTCCTTTAGAAAAATTACTTTGTCAGAGTTTCTAGATGCATGAATACAAGTAGCAGACCAACGGCTTTTAACCAATTTGATAGCTTCATCGGTATCTAATGCATCGAGGTCAATTACATTCTCGTGGCATTCATCACAGGTTCGCCATCTCTTCTCGCCTTTATCCACTATTAGCTGATTCCAATGCTTAGCTTTAGGGCAGCTGACCACCTTAAGAAATTTGCCATCAGGTGCATATAAACTGCTAGTTTTTTCGTCGTATATAAAACGAGTGTTCATCTGTACTTGATCCTTTTTTATTCAAAAATCCAGTCAGGTATTTTGTCGACACTCGCAAAGTCAGCTCTGCCAATAAGCTTGCCTGGCGGAGTACCTTTCAAGTAGACACCATCCAATTCAGCATCATATTCAATCCAATCACACTCTAATGTTGCACCGCCAAACATTCGCTCATAAACACATACATCAATCCATCTATTTTCTTTACGATTCTCATCGAATCCAAAGATACTAAATCCCATGCCTTCCCATTGATATACAAGGTGACTTATATCTGTTGGGTTCATTGCCCCATCATGAAATAGGTGGTCGTCGTACCATACTCGGCCGCCAATCAAATGTGCATGATCTTTAAGGCACTCATCCCAACCCCCAGGATATTTTTCCTTAATGACTTTGATAGGAACAATGAAATCAATAAACTCGATCTGGATAGCCATTTCTTTTACCTTAATGCATGTGTTCTAACATGCTATCTTTCAAATCGAAAATAGCTGGCTGATTAATTACTTTGAAGTTATCTATTGAGAAAGTCGCATTAATCAATTTCCCATTCTTGAAGTAAATGGCATGAAGTTGATTGTCTTTTCCTATCTCAACTTTAAGAAGGCGGTCGACGTCCTCAACAATAGTTGTTTGCCCTGAGCCATCTGGTTTTAGCATCATCAACGATATTTTCTCTTCATCTTCATCTGTATCTGAACTGTAGTTCTTAACATAAGAACAAACGATGGTCTTAGCATCATCAATATCAGGTAATGTATAGAATGATTTGATCTTGTTGGTATAAGTATCAAACAAGAGGTGTGTTTTATCGCCCTTGTCTGAAATCAGCAGTATGTTTCTTCGAACTGTATTTCCGCCCCTATAACCTACACTGTATGAATCTTTCTTCTCTTCAATGTCAGCCATATGAGTATTCTTAATAAAAAATCCACCTATAATAACTGCAAAAAAGCCACCTGTAACAGTACCAAAAAGGCCACCTATAATTACTAGAAGCAGCCAGTAATAAATTGGATATTTAATCAAATAAGCTTCATTTTTTCTAACCTAAATCCGCTCGCACGGTAACGTCGCTGCTCAAAACTGCGGTCACGAAGTTCGCCCAAACGATTAAAGAATACGGCCCTACGTGCTTCACCTTTATTCAGCCCAGCATTCACGCGCAGACATAGCTCTATATTTTGCAACCAATCTAAAATAAACAATGTGCGTTCAATTCGACCTAGTTTGATCAAAGCAACCGCTAAACCATTCTGACGTGGGTATGCCCTCCTTCATGAGTCGCAATAGGGGACGAAGTCTGTGATAATTCTTTCAGAATGCCACAGTGGGCTACATCCAGCCCTCCATGGCACCTTTCGCGAAGGACCTTTAGCTGTGCTTTTAGAGCGCGAAGCTCCCTAATGCGCTTAGATACATCATCAATGTGAATATCCACCAGTCTGTTCACATCGTCACAATTTTCGGCTGGCGAATCCTTGAATCGCAACAGAATACGAATCTCTTTGAGGGACATGCCCAGCGAGCGACAATGACGAATGAACGTTAGCCGTTCTACGTGAATGTCTCTGTAAATGCGAAAGTTGCCCTCGGTCCGTGCTGGTGAGGTCAGTAAACCTTCTCGCTCATAATAACGAATAGTCTCGATTTGTGTATCGGTGACTTTTGCCAGTTCGCCAATTTTCATAATGTTAATCCCTTGCATTTAAAGATAGATGCAAATTCTACTATATTAAATGCTTGACTCTGTAGCTGCTACAGGGTTATTAATTACTTATTTACAATGAGAAGACTGATATGGGTGCTTGTGATTCCAATGCATGTGGCTGTTCGACGGATTCGTCTTCAATGATAGAAGTGTCCGATCATGAACCCGGCAAGACAGTGTTTCGTATCGACGACATGGATTGCCCGACCGAAGAAGGCCTTATCAGAAACAAGCTGACGGGGATGATTGGTATAACCGCGCTGGATTTCAATCTGATACAGCGGCGCCTCACGGTTACACACTCACCGGAAGTTTTGGATAACATTGTTTCGGCTTTGCAAACCATCGGTTTTGAAGCGAAGATTGAGTCGGGAAATTCAACCGCTGCAACCCCACAGATTGAACCAGTTTCCAAAACCAACTGGTGGCTGCTGGCATTTTCAGGGGTCGCGGCTACGTTATCTGAAGTCGTGGGTTGGATTGCCGGCGTGCAACAGTGGGCGATCATTGCACTCGCTTTGCTGGCGATTTTGTCCGGTGGTCTGCCGACCTACAAGAAAGGCTGGATCGCGCTCAAAAACGGCAATCTGAACATGAACGCGCTCATGTCGATTGCGGTAACCGGCGCAGTTGCCATCGGACACTGGCCAGAGGCGGCCATGGTAACGTTTCTCTTTGCGCTGGCGGAACTGATTGAAGCCAAGTCCCTCGACCGTGCGCGTAACGCTATACGCGGGTTGATGGAACTTGCCCCGGAAACCGCGACAGTTCGTCAGCAAGATGGCAGCTGGGTAGACATGCACGCTAAGGAAGTGCCACTTGGGGCGGTAGTACGCCTGCGTCCTGGAGAGCGGATCGCGTTGGATGGCGTTGTCACCAGTGGTCGGTCAGCGGTAAATCAGGCACCGATCACCGGCGAAAGCCTACCCGTGGACAAAGCTGAAGGGGATACTGTCTTCGCAGGCACTATCAACGAAACCGGCTCATTCGAATACCGTGTAACAGCAGAAGCGAGCCATTCCACACTGTCCCGCATCATCCATGCCGTAGAATCGGCTCAGGGTAGCCGTGCCCCCACTCAACGTTTTGTCGACCAGTTTGCCAAAATCTACACGCCATCCATATTTGCCATCGCACTGCTGGTCGCTATCCTGCCGCCTTTGCTCAATGGGGGATCATGGCTCGACTGGATCTACAAGGCCTTGGTGCTGCTCGTCATCGCCTGCCCGTGTGCATTGGTGATTTCAACGCCGGTCACCATTGTCAGCGGGCTGGCTGCGGCTGCGTGCAAAGGCATATTGATCAAAGGCGGTGTCTATCTTGAGGAAGGACATCAATTAACGACTCTAGCACTCGACAAGACCGGCACCATTACCCACGGGAAGCCTGCCCAGACCGACTTTATCGCACTAACTGGTGATGACGTCACTCAGATTCACACCCTGGCGGCAAGTCTGGCGGCACGCTCCGATCATCCGGTTTCATTAGCCATTGCTCGTGCAGCTAATGAGTCGGGGATTGTGTTGCTTGATGTTGCTGACTTTGCCGCCATTCTAGGACGTGGGGTGAAGGGCAGTATTGATGGTCATACTTACCAACTCGGCAACCATCAACTGATTGAAGATCTGGGCTTGTGTTCCGCAGACATCGAGGCCAAGCTCATGCCGTTGGAGCGCCAGGGTAAAACGGCTGTGCTATTGGCGAATCAGACTGGGGTGCTCGGTATTTTCGCGGTTGCCGATACCGTGCGGGATACCAGTCGTCAAGCCATTGCAGAACTGCATTCTCTCGGGGTAAAAACCCTGATGCTGACTGGCGACAACGCGCACACTGCCGAAGCCATTGCAAGCGAGGTCGGCATTGATGAAGCGAGAGGGAACCAGCTGCCGGAGAACAAGCTCACAACCATTGAGCAACTCCTGAAAGACGGAAACGGCGGCAAGATCGGCATGGTAGGCGACGGCATCAACGATGCGCCTGCCTTGGCACGCGCCGACATAGGCTTTGCCATGGGGGCCGCCGGTACCGATACCGCCATTGAGACCGCCGATGTGGCGTTGATGGATGACGACCTGCGCAAGATTCCAGCTTTCGTGCGCTTGTCTCGGGATACAGCTGCGATACTGAAACAGAACATCGCACTCGCACTCGGCATCAAGCTGGTATTTTTTATGCTTACATTTATAGGAATGGCGACCATGTGGATGGCGGTATTTGCTGACATGGGTGCCAGTTTAATAGTTGTAGCAAATGGACTCCGGTTGTTGCGGAAATAGGGAAGTCATCCCCTTTTGTTTTATAACGAGTTAAGGAGATTCAGAATGAAACGAACTACTTTGATAGCACTATTGGTTACAGCCATTTTTTCGGCTACCCCGGCAATGGCTGAAAAAACGACACGCCAAAACGGTGCGCAAACTCAGCAAAATGCACCTAATGTAGCTGAGTACGACAAGCAAATGAAGCAGATTCAGGAAAACATGAAGAAGATGCAGGACGAGATGGACAAGATTCATCAGACCAAGGATCCACAGACGCGGCAGAAACTGCTTAAGAACCACTGGTCGACCATGCAGAACAACATGCATATGATGGAAGGCATGTGGGGACCTGATGGCTGCATGGGAATGGGACACGGCATGATGAAGGGTGGGTCGATGATGGGATGGGACGATATGGATGACTATTATTCCAAGCTCACGCCCGAGCAAATGAAGCAGCGCCAGTACATGATGGACCATTACATGCCCATGCAGCAGAGGATGATGGACCACATGATGCAGCATCAACATGAAATGTGGGTGCAGCCTTCAAGATAATTGAGGCAGGGCTCCCAATAGCTATAAAACAATGTCCAATTGCAAATCGATTGGGCATGTTTAGTATGCCTACCTGCTGAAACCATTTAACCAAACAGTCTTGGACAATAGGAGTTTTCATGTACTACATCGTTGAAACAGATAAAACCTTCGAACAAGCGGCTACAGACCTTGAATCTGCCGTGAAGCGTCACGCTTTCGGCGTGCTGCATGTTCACGACTTGGGTAACACTCTGCGTAGCAAGGGGATTGCCTTTGGGGAGGAATGCAAAGTGTTCGAGGTTTGCAATCCGGTACAGGCATCAAAAGTGTTATCCACCGACATGCGCCTGAATATGGCACTGCCCTGCCGTATCTCGGTATTTACCGAGAAAGGCAAGACCAAGATCGGTCTGATTAGACCGGCGGATATGCTTTCGGCGCTATCGCAAGATGCAGGGCTGGTTCAAGTCGCCAAGGAAGTTGAGGCGACCACCATTCAAATGGTTGACGAGGCAAAATGAACATTAACGCGCCGGCGCATCAGGGGTGGGATCTAACAACTCAGCAGAAGCGACCAAGGCAGCTTTGAGAAAGAGCTTCTCGGGAATGGCCTCGAACGCAGTTCCCTCTACCTCTATCGTTCGACACTCTGATTCACCACAAACAGAACAACAACGACTGCTGCCGACCTTTGCACCAAGCCATTCTTCCATGGGCCTGCCCGCGATCCAAATGCGGTTGGATTCAGAGGGGTTGGCTTTGAATGATTCTTCGTCTATCCCTCTGGTCTCAAGGGTTGGCTCAATACCCAAGGGGCGAAGCGCCTCCTTGAGTTTCCTGATGGCCAGCTGCATTTCCAGGTTGGTGGCGTTGCAGCGATCGCACGTCATTCCTTTCGAGCTCACTAGTCTCTGCCAAATTATCGGTAATGATTTCATAACAGTAAAGTCCAAAAATAGTCAGATACAAAACCTCGCATCACTTCTCCTCAACTTGGTTAGTGGTTGATGGTGGATGAGGCATAGAGGCTGGAACTGGAGTCGGGGGTTGTTTTCCCTCAAGACGTGTTTCCATCCACTCATATACAACTGGCAGGAAGATTAGAGTCAAGGCCGTGGAAGTGAGCAAGCCACCGATGACCACAATCGCCAGTGGTCGCAATATCTCGGAACCAACGCCTGTCGCCAGCAGGAATGGGATCAATCCAAATATTTCAACCATAGCAGTCATCAAAACCGGGCGTAACCGCAACCTGGTTCCTTCGAGCACTGATTCATGGATGGTACGTCCTTTTACACGCAGGCTGTTCAAGAATGACACCAATACAATGCCGTTCAACATGGATACCCCGAACACGGCAATGAATCCTATGGCTGCGGGAACGGACAGATATTGGCCGGATATTGCCAATGAGAAAATACCACCGATGGCAGCGAATGGTACGTTTGCAATGATGAGTGCAGCATACCGCAGGGAATTGAACGCAGTGTATAACAGCACGAAGATCAGGGCAATGGTCAAGGGTACGATGATGGCCAATTTTGTAAGTGCTCGTTGCTGGTTTTCAAAAGCACCACCCCATTCCATCCAGTATCCAGTCGGCAGCTTGACCTGCTTGTCGATGACTCCCTGAGCCTCCTTCACAAAGCCGTCGATATCGCGGCCTTGTACATCCATCGCTACCACGGCGTAGCGCTGCAATTGTTCGCGACGGACAAATGAATACCCTTCCTCAGTCGTTACGGATGCTACTTGCGAAAGCGATATCAGGGCGCCTTGTGCTGTGCGGATGGGTATGTCGCCAATACTTTTGATGTTGTTGCGGTATTCTGGCGCAAACCAGACCTGAATATCGAAACGCTTAATGCCGTCAATTAAGGTGGATACTGGTTTGCCGCCAATGCCAGCTTGCACAACCTGAAGGACATCTTCCGCATTGATGCCATAACGTGCGATAGCATTGCGGTCCACGGTTACGATGAGTTGGGGCTTGCCGATGTTAGCCTCAAGTGCCAGATCGGTAACGCCATTTACTTTGGAAACAGCATTGCGAATATCGCTAGCGAGCTTGTCGAGGGTCGCCAAGTCTTCACCATAGATTTTGGCTGATAAGGTTGCACGAACCCCTGAGATGAGCTCTTCTACACGCATCTGAATTGGTTGTGTGGCTGCTATGACGGCTTCCGGCACCTCCTTTTCAAGTTGCTCCTGCATCTGCTGGGTAAGTGCATGATACGTTTCTTTTTTAGGCCAGTTTTCTACAGGATTAAGATGCACTAGAACTTCCATGTAATTGACGTCAGCAATTTCCCCCTTTTCTGCACGGCCAATCATGGCCATGCTGCTTTTTACTTGGGGAAATCTCTTCAAGCTGGCAGAAACTCGCTCTGAAATGCGAATAGATTCATCCAGCGAAGTCGACGGGATACTGGTGACACGGAAGATAATGTCCTGCTCCTGCAGGTTGGACATGAACTCCTTTCCCAAGAACTGGAACAGGACGATGGCAGTAAGAAACAGTATGCCGGTAGCAATGACGATGACTTTCTTGTGGACAAGACTCCAGTTCAACATCGCCGCATAGCGGGGTTTGAGCCAACGAACAAGCCAAGGATCTTTTTCTTCTTTTGGCTTCAAAGCAAGGGCAGCCAGAACCGGGATCAGAGTGAGTGTCAGGATCATTGAGCCGATCATGGCAAACGTCATGTTGATGGCAAGCGGCTTGAACAATTTCCCTTCCAGACCCGTTAGAGAAAAGATCGGCAAGAAGACCACGGTGATAATGAGCACACCAAAAGCAATAGGGTTGATGACTTCACGCGAAGCATCCAGCACTACCTGCGTCTGGTTCACCGCTTGACCTGCGGAATGTGCCAACCTGCGGAAACAGTTTTCGACCAAGACCAGTGGACCATCAATCGTCATGCCAAGGCCGATGATTAGTCCTCCCAGTGACATGAGATTAGCCGAAACACCAAAATACTGCATAAAGACAAACGCAATCAGCCTGCCGAGTGGAATCGCTACGACAACAACCAGTGCTGAACGCACTTCTCCCAGCATCAAGAATAGGACGGTAATTACAAGCAGCGCACCTTCTACCATGGCCCGATCGGCCATACTGATGGCTTTGCTGATGATTTGGGTGCGGTCGTACACCATTTCCAGCGTGACATCTTTAGGGAGGGCAGCTTTTACTATTTCGATTTTCTTCTTGGCCGCATCCACTACCTGCTGCGCATTCTCGCCAATACGAGCGAGCACCATGCCCAACACGACTTCTTTGCCATCTTGAGTGATAGCGCCAAAGCGAAGACCAGGTCCCTCAATGACATTGGCTATGTTCTTGACGTACACGGGAGTGCCGTCTTTGGAAGCGACGAGAATATTTCCGATATCGTTGGTGTTCTTAACGAGACCCAAACCCCGCACCAGGAATTGCTCCTGTCCCAAATTGACATATTGACCACCAACCTGCTGGTTGTTGGCGACAAGGCGATCAATCACCTCGGTAAAGGTGAGACCATATTTTACGATCTTCTGCGGGTCGATCTGGACCTGGTATTGTTTTTCAAAACCACCCCACGACATGACGTCATCCACGCCAGGTACCGTACGCATGACCATTCGAACCGTCCAGTCGTGCAGAGTTCTAAGTTCAGTAGCGTCTTTGGTCTTGGAGCTTAAGGTGTACCAGAGTACCTGACCCAGGCCGGAAGTATTAGGTCCCAGGGTTGGCTTGCCATAACCACTTGGGATCTGTGCGCTGGCGTCTGCCAGCTTTTCGCTTACCAGGAAGCGTGCACGCTGGATATCGATACCGTCTTTGAAGTAGACGCTGACGTACGACAATCCAAACAGGGAAACGGATCGGATGTAATCGATCCCCGCCAACCCTGCCAGAGAGCTTTCAACTGGGAAGGTAATCAGTTTTTCAACGTCTTCAGAGGCCAGGCCTGCAGATTCGGTATACACATTGACCTGAGCCGGTGTCACGTCGGGGAAAGCATCTAATGGTACAGCTTGCCAGGCGCGGACACCAAAACCTGCAATAATGATAAATGCCATGATGACAAGAAGTTTGTAACGTAATGAAACGCCTAGTATTGAATTTAGCATGATGTTATCCCCTTAATCCGCATCGCCGATTTGCGATTTTAATTGGCGAGATTTGAGGGTATATGCGCCTGAAATAACCACTTGTTCACCTGGTTTCAATCCCGAAGTTATCACCACACCTTTGTTCAATTGCTCTCCAACTTCTACAGGACGGGCTTCAAAACCATTGTCGGATTGTATATAAACTGTTGATTGGCCTTGTACTAGCAACACAGCCTCTTGCGGCAATATCAGTGCTTCACGTGAGCTGGTCAAATCAACCATAGCACGTGCAAACATATCAATACGGAGCTTGCTGTCAGGATTCGGTAACTCGATACGTGCTTTGACGGTACGGGTTTGCTTATCAAAAATACTGGATATATAACTGACTTTACCTTTGAATAACTCATCGGGAAATGAAGATACCGTCACCGTAGCAGGAGAACCGATTGCAAGCTTGCCTAGATCCTTCTCGGAAACATCCGCTTCAATCCACACTGTACTTAAATCTGCAATGGTAAACAACTTACCTTCAGGTTTTGAAAGCTCACCCATTACGGCATCTTTTTCAATGACAACCCCTGAGAATGGCGCGGTAATCACAAAAGTAGAAATTCCTGTATCCGATGAGCCGGCTAAAATATGAAGATGATCAGCACTTTCACGAGCTGAGGTCTGTGCACGTTCATACGCATTTTTAGCCTCCAGCCATTGACGTTGGGGTACGATTTCATCTTTATACAATTTATCCGTACGTTGGAAATTAGCTTCGGCCAGTTTTAATTCACTTTGAGCATGATGGTACTCTGCACGTGCTTCACCGATCTGAATACTATCTACAACGGCAAGTGATTGGCCAGCCTTAACCTGATCGCCTAAATTTGCCGTAACTTTAATCAGCCTACCTTCCACACGTGGTGCGACAAAGGCAATACGATCCTGATTGGCGGTGATATTGGCGCTTAGTATTAATTGGTCGGCGATTTTTTCTGGTTGGATGGCAGAGACCTTGACGCCAGATTGCTGTATCTCTTCGACAGATAGTTGAATTTCACCTGCTTTATTTTCAGTAGAGCCATTTTCTGAGGTTGTTTTGGTCTGAGCAGATGTTTTATCGGATTGTTCATTTGCCTCATTTTGTGCAGCTTCTGGTGCTTTAGAAGCACTACAACTAGTGAGTAAAACACTTAAAGTGAGGGCAATTGCTATTTTCCTGATTGGTATTTCTATTATATTCATTGATGATATTGTCATGGTGTAATCCTTATTGTTGGTTGGCAAGCGTGCGTGCTGGCCAACCTGCTGCATATTCGAGTTCTATTTGGGTGAGGCGTAGATCAAGCTGCGCTTCAATTAAATCGCGTTGTGCATCAATGACTTGTCTCTGTACAAGCAATAACTGTGGCAAAGCAATCTCGCCATTCTTAAACGCAACTTGTGAAAATCTTAGATTTTCTTCTAACTTGGGATAAACGGCTGTCGTTAACCTTTGCACTCGATCTTGCAGACTCTGGCGACGTTGCCAAGCAGCCACCACTGAAGCTCTTGCATCACGAGTGAGTGTATTTTTTTCGATTTCAATCTGACTTAATTTAGAAGTGGCACGGCCAATGCCGGCAGCATTTTTACGAAATAACGGAATAGGTAAAGATAAACCAAGCGAAGTCACACTATCTTGCCCACCCACTACCGCATCACGCCCATAACTTAAGCTTAGTGTTAAATCTGGAGTTTGCACTGCACGTTCTAAATCAAGCGTGCTACGTGCTGATTGTTCACGCCAAGATAACGCTTTGAGTGCTGGACGGCCCGCAACTGATGCCAATAAGTCATCCAAAGTGTATGTAGATGCTACAGGGGACAACTCGCCAAGCACGGTTGGTAATTGTTGCTCAGGTAGCTGCAACGTAACAGCAAGTGCTGCACGTACGCGCGTCAATTGTTCCTGTAGAAGACTGATTTGATTGCGCGCGCGCTCAGTTTCAACAGAGGCAAGGTTACCGTCGAGCTTACTATCTTCACCTGCCTCAACACGTTTGCCTACTAAATCAGTATTGCGCTCGGTCAACTCTAATGTGTGCTGCTCGGTTTCAATGCGCATTTGCAGTGCTAATACTTGTACAAATCGCTCCTCAACCTCGGCATTGACGCGATGCCGCACTTCATCAATCTCTTGCTGGAGTGCTGTTAATTTTGCGTTAGCAGTCTGGCGCCTAAAGCCTTGCTGACCAGCTAATTCAAAGGTTTGTGCCACCCCTGCGTTCCATTCGCTACGCCTTGAATCTGAATTGGTAGGATCGTAGAGTTTACGGGAACCACCTTCTAAATTAACGGTTGGATTGTTAAATAATGGCGAATTAGCTTCTGTAAGCTCACCTTTTACTGCTTCTAAGCTAGCAGTTGCCTTACGCAGCTCGGGGTTATTACGTTGCGCCAATGCTAACGCTGACTCAATGGTCAGTAATTCAGCATAGCTGTAAGTCGGTGCAGTGATGAATCCAAAAAATGTAACGCTAAGAAATAGCCACAGACCGCGACTACGCTTAACCAAATGTGATGTGTATAACACGGTAAACCCTCTCTCATTCGTTAGTACATTTTCCTATCCGCTAGATAGGAAAACCCAAAAAAACTAAATTAGAGAGAGTGAGAGCGGTGGACGGTATGGCCCTTGTAGAAGGGGGTTTTCTAAAAGGTGATTTATGTATGGAAATACAATTGATGATTCATTAAATGCAAAAACATTCACTGGATTCATTTCAGAAAAACCTAGCAGGTGACAGGCAATGTGGCAACCATGGTTGCATGTTTGATTCTGCGTAACCTGATCATGGGTATTTTGGTTTTGATGTACCTTTTGCACTTCTTGATGAAAATAGCCAGCATCTTCTTTAATTGTATCTGCCAAAGCCTCTGGACTCATTGCCCATAGCGAAGCAAACGTCACAGAAAAAGCGACAAATATAGCTATCAATTTAGTCTTAGTCTGACTCATTGGTAAAAAGTATATCATAATAATTGACCGTACTAGTTTCAAAATCCTTAACGGGGTTTATATTCCGTTTCGTGCGTCGCCCCCTAAAAGAAATACCAGTACCCAACTGCTTGCTTTAATGAAAATCCGAGATCAAGAAAGATGTTAGTTCCTAGTTTAGTGATATGACTTGAGCCCTAGAACTCTTAATTTGTTTTGAGCAATTCTTTTTTTAATTTATTGATCTTCTAAAAGATTATTGCGTTTTCCACCCCAGTTATCCCGCAATTTTTTTCTTGTGGCGAGCCATGCTTCTGCACGTAATAACATAGGCCATATCAAGATTGGATAAGCTTTAATTAACGTGTTTGTTTTAAGGTAAGGTCGATGTTGGATTTCAGTTAATCCTATAGGGCTATGAAGTAATGAAAGCAAATTACCAACTATCTGGTCATCATCTTTTGTTTTGTTCTGATCTAACAACAATTCGCTTAGCAAAGGTCTTCTGTCGCTTAACCATTGCCATATATCCTTGTCAGCCATCAGGATTGGTGCTGTAAATTGGCTGTCGTGAAATTCCAGCACTTCTTTTGTTAATATTTGATTCAGCGTTTTATCAAAGGCCTTTTTTTGACGCCGACCCTCTTTGTAATCAGTAAATGATAAGGTCACATTAGAATCTTCTTGATCACCTAATTTGATGGTTACATGTTTATCTCCAGCTGTATGCGTAGAACATATAAACCGACCGGGTACCGGTTGCCGCCAACAGTATTTGCAAGCTCGTAAAACGTCAAATCTACCATTGTCTGAATATCGAACACTGTCCTCGATGCCCAGCTTCAATTGTCTGCAAATCTGCAAGAAATAAGTGATTTCTATCGTCTCATGGTCTGGGAAGACTCTAGGAGGATGCGTCGTAAAAATACAAATCAGGTTAATGCTAATGGCGATTTCAGATAACAAGCCAGTGGGCTGACCACTTCTAAAAACCATCTCAGCATACGTAAATTCCAAGTCTTCCCATGAAGCCAGAGTCAGATTTCCCAATACATCCTGATGGCATTCCGGAATCAATGGCTGGAAATATTTCTTCATCAGGCTCAATGCAAGACTGGGGGTGACAGCACGGCCATGCATTTCAGACTTTATCGTTTTTAGCGCCTGTGCAACAGGTGCACAAAATCTGGATTCAATCTCGGCATCGTCGATATACAGCGGCATAAGGTCAAGTGTCCAAAATAGAGAGTAGTTTTGAAGTGCCCAGTTTTTCTATCATGACACATCGTGATGTTTGTGATGGTACTTAGAGGTGAACTATGGAAACGATGAACCTGGATGATGTCAGTAAAGTTTTGAAAATTTCTAAAGCTACGGCAAGAAACCGGCTGAGTTTAGGCTTGCCCAAGCCGCCAATGGCAATTACGCCAGCACCACGCAAACAACCAGCTTGACGGTGACTGCGGCTACCCCAAGCTTAAGTGGTTTGGCATTAAGTTCAGCCAGTGTGGCATTTGGTGCAGCAGCGCCTACGATTACGGCCCCGACCTCAGCCAGTAGCGGTGCCATCACTTACACTAGCAGCAATACAGCCGTGTTCTCTGTTTCTGGCTCCACTATTACAATCGTTGGCGTAGGCACAGCGACCCTCACCGCTACCCAAGCCGCCAATGGCAATTACGCCAGCACCACGCAAACAACCAGCTTGACGGTGACTGCGGCTACCCCGCCCGCTGGTGCCGTGGTCAGTGGCGGCCTTACTTGGACGCGCAACAACAGCACGGTTGCATCCCCAGGTTATAGCAATTGGACTACCGCCAACACCACTTGTGCTGCATTAACTGCACAAGGTCTTTCCGCTGGCTCATGGCGCTTGCCTACTCAAGCTGAATTATCAGCACTGTATACTGCAGGCACTGGACAGCTTACTACCGCAGGCTGGACGTTGGACGACACCTGGTCGGCGACGTATGCTGGTGCTGGCTTTCACTACAACGTCTCCCTGCTCAATGGCTACGTCCGCCCGTACGACGACAGCAACGGCGCTTACGTGTCGTGTGTTCACTAGAGCCTTGATTTTTGAAGTTTGATATTTGATATTTGTTTTAGATTTTATTGTTTTTGAACTGGGGTTGGCACTTCACTGGCAATGCCGGTGAAGTGCTTGATATTTAAAAGTGTCTGGTTGTGTCCTATCCTGCCTATCACACATGAACAATCTGCTTTAGCAGATATGTTCTGTGGGGATGCCAAGTACTGGTATGCCATGCATGGGTGCCTGATGGGTATTTCGGTTACGGCTGAAATAAAATAGGCCAATTGGGGATGTGGCTGGCATCTTCCGCTGTCGAGGAAAGTGAGTAACACTAACGACACCAGAGCAGGTGTTTTAGGGTGTTACAAGCTCGATCGCATCACAGGGGTTGCGCGGTGAATACGGCAAGACCGAGCTGCTTGGTTTTTAAGCCAAGGAGTAAATAGTGAAGATGCATTTGTGCTTTAGGCTGGACGTTGAACAACACCTGGTCGGCGACGACTGCTGGTGCTGGCAATCACTCCTTCGTCAGCCTGCGCAATGGCAGCGTCCTCTCGACCTTCGACTGCAACGGCTTTTACGTGTCGTGTGTTCACTAGAGCCTCGGTTTTTGAAGTTTGATATTTGATTTTTTGATTTAGGTTTTATTTGGTTTGAACTGGAGTTGCATTTCCGCATTCGGAGCGTTGCTTAAGATTACCTAAACTTCTATTTAAGAATGAACAACATAAACACTTTCGGGTAGCTTTTGTTTGGTGGCGTGCTAACGTCTGCTTTGCGTCGGTAGTTGCACTTCAACCTACAAAATAGCTTGCTACAAAGCTGACTTTCAAAAAAGTAAAATCAAGATTAGTTTACGAAACTTAACTACTTTATAGATTACTTCCACTTTGTGCCAAAGCCTGCTGCCCAGCCTTAATCTTCTGCCTAGCCTTTTCAGCCTTGATTGCTTTTTGTGTGGTCTTGACTTGATTTTTCATGCCTTGGATTCTCGCCTGATCAGGCGTTAAAGGCTTTTTAGGTTTGATGGTTGTTTCTGCAAATTCGTAATAGCGCATGGTAAAGATTCCTCTGTGTTTCTTTTATTTACCATGCGCTAGTGTTAACTAACTGCTAACCTGCATCGGCAAACTGACCACGTTAGCCAATCCATACATGGCATTTAATTGACCACGTGCCGCTAGTGCGTTCATGGCCTGCACTCTTACTTTGGTTGTTTGTGTGCTGGTCTTACTAACCGGCACTTTTACCCAGCATTCATAATTATTCAAATTCATCTTTATTCCCCTTATTTCTTAAAATTGCTACGCAATGCGCCACTGGCCTGATCTATCTGTTGATCCAGTTCACCAGCTTCAACGGCCTTCTTCACCAGCTCTAATGTACTTATCAGTTCTTCTTGGTTAGGTAATTCAATGCTGGGTTTGCCTTTGGCTAACTCAATTACTTTTGTGCCGTATTTGATCGTGACACACAGGGATCCAGTGCTGCTGTTAAACCACCAAGGACGGATTCGCTTGTTTACTGCAATCGTTTCACTCAAGCCAGTGTCGATATTTTTGACAGTCTTCATCTTGGTAATATTAAAAGGCTCATTCAAAAACTGGCTTCGAGCTAGCTGGATTTGTTCCCATAACTTATTGCCCAGCTTATAACGACGTTTGACTACATCTGGCATTTGTTGTGGTTTAACTGCTGTAACTAACTTCAATGTATTTAATGTGCTCATGTAATTTCTCCTATTTGGTTAATGGGCACACATAAAGTTAATGTCACTTAGCCTAGATGGACAACCGAAATCTGCCTGATCTCAACATTTTGGTTAAATTGATCCACTTAAAACACCTCAAAATCCCCAGAAAAATTCTACTTTCAGTTTTAAAGAGATAAATATTTTTGCGAGTTGCTTTGTTACACAGTTGAGTTAGTTGCAAGAAGAAATAAAAAGGAGTTGCTGTTTACTGTCATTGTTACTTGGTTTGTTACTGGTAACTGGTTGCACAAATGAGAAGCTCTCATGCAACTCGTCAACAGCAACAGTCAACAGTGACTCTCTTTTTTCTCTTCTGCGACTTCGACTCCAAGGCGACTAAGCGACTAGCGCAACTTAAAAAATGGAGAACAAAACATGAAAGAACGAGAAATAGCAGTAAGAGGATTTATGAATGAGAAATTTGGCAGCACATTCGGCAAAGGGTTATTCCATCGAGCCATCTATAACGGATCTGTTGAAGTCCGTGACCCATACTCAAAATACCTCATTGATCTATTCGAATATGATCGTTGGGAAATCAACGCTCGCGGTGATGAACAGCTAGCTTGGACTAAAAAGCTCGCAAGGGCACAGATCAATCAAGCGCCAGAGGCTTTAGCTTCTTGGATTCAGCACTACGATCCAATTACCAAAACCAAACGACAAGTAAACGGAGTATGTATTTATTTGCCAATGAGCCAAGAGTTATACATTACAGTTGATGATCCAGACAGTGGTGTATCTGAAGAATGGACATTACAGGCCAAGCATTGTTTAAAGACAGGCCCTAACAAACCTATCTTTATCGCGACCAATTTCGACCTAATTTAACGCACTAGCGCATGAGGAATACAAAGCTGTTACATAGATAGCAGCTTTGTCATGATCAGCTGTTTAAGGCTTCCTAGTGTTTGTAATAGGCGGTGGATTTGTCCTGTAACAGGACAAATCTGAATTGTCTGGAATTCCGACATTTCAGAAAGGGACTGTCAAAAGAATTGACACTTAGGCTGTGGCAGAAACTAGTGCGCTCTTTTGTTTTGAGTGAGGTAGTTTTACTGAATGTGCTTCGATACCAACATTTAAGCGTGTACGTACCGCACCAAAAATAGCTGCTAGGTTGTCCATGCTTGGATTGCCTTTTTGTGAAAGCATTCTATGTAGGCTTTTGCTTGGTTTTTCTGTTTTTTGCGCAAGTTCTTCAAAACCAATTGTTGCGTTCACTAAATCTCTAAGGATTAGTCGAGCAGTCTCAGTCTCATTGTTTAAGAATAATGTTGCCGCTTCGTCTAATAGTGCTTGAGCGAATTGCGCATCACGATTAACTCGCTCTACGATGGTATCTTTAAAATCTCTTGTAAGTGCCATTGCATCTCTCCGTGTCTTGTCTTGTGTAATTCAACTACTTTTGTTTCTGTTTTTTTCTGGCTTTGTATTCAGCGTGTAATTCTTTAGCTCGGTCGATATCTTTTTGTTGTTTTTTCTTAGTTCCGCCACCAAATAAAATGATGAGTTTTTCACCATCTTTAGCTAGATAGATCCGATATCCAGGCCCCCAGTCAAGGACGTACTCACCAATCCCATCAAACCATTTGATATTGGAAGTGTTGCCTAGTTCCAGTCTTGCCACCACTACGGTGATCTTAACTGCTGCCTGTGTATCCAAGTCATCAAACCAGTCTTTATAGGGATTGGTTCCGTCTTCCCGGATATATTCTTTAACGTTGATTGCCATGAGTTGATAGTAAATTATATGTTACTATTGTGTCAACAGGTAAGTGACTTTTTCGATGACACCAGACAATTAGTAAAGATTGCGTTATGGGCTCTAAAACACCTTTACAAGCGTCACTACAACTACGCTAAAGCTGGAGTAAGCTTGGGCGACTTAATACCAAGAACATCAGCGCAGTTTGATATGTTTGCCGCAGGGCAATCAACCAGTCGAACGACAAGTCTCATGAGCACCATCGACCGAATTAACAGCAAAATGGGGCGTGAGTCGATTAAGTTAGCCAGTGAAGGCTTTGCTAGGCCATGGAGGATGAAGCAGGGAAATAAAAGCCCTAACTACACGACCAGCTGGGACGGATTGGTTAAAGCGTAAAAAATCATAAAATTCAGTTGATTACCCCTTGAAAATACACTACAACACCCCCATCTTCGATGGGCAAGCTTGAGTATTTTTACATCTTATTGAAATTGTTAACTATTTCATAGCCTGACATGAGGCCTTCATGCTAGGATTGGTGTCATCACGATTGTTGAACCACAACATGTAGTGGTTTTATGATTTTGATGGGCAAAAAAAACCGACAACAGCGTGGGGCTGTTTGTCGGTTCGATCGACTGTTAGTCTTAATCGTCTTCTCAGTCTAACTGAATTTTGTAATTACACAAAATTCAGGTCACTTTTGTCATTTTTATTATTTGAAGCAAGCAGTACATAGGAAATGATTCCTATGTGCTAATTCAATGAACTTTTAATTTAGACAGAGGTAATAATGATAGTAATTAATCAATCTAAAATTTCCAAAATAGAAACTCATCTTCCGAATAGCTATCACAATAAAAAGCTAATTGTTGGTGTAATGGAAAATCAGGCTACAGCATCAAAAATTGTCGCTTCGGGATTAGCATATCCTCTTAGGCTTGGTGACTCAGTATTGCCAGCCATGGTAGGGAAAGTTACAAAAGATAATGCTGTTGGTAAATTCAGAGTTAGGAAAGATCTACCAAAAGAAAAGTTGTATAGGGAAATGGAATTCACTCGCACTGAGTGGCGTGGAAGAGGGCAGTCTGAGACTGTTACTAGCTGTGTTTGGATTCCCTATGAACGCAATCAAAGGGAGTTAGTATCGCTGTATGCGATAGAAGTATCGGTGAATAAAACCTTAGACGGTAGGACAATAATTTCAAGTGATTCTGTTATTTACGACCAAGCAAATTATGACCTACTCAAGCATACAATCAATTTGTATTTGGAATTGTATGGATTCTGCATTGTGTACGAAGAGGGAACAAACCCAATACAAGCTGGGGTTGTTAAAAAATTAAACTGGACTTTACTACCAAAAGGCCAGCAGCCTTGGTCATCTATTAAATCGCAGATTGTTCAGATGCTTGGACAGCAAAAGCCTAAAGCACTGGCTGCAGCTCTAGACCGTTTCGAGAAAATATCAACCTTGAAGCCAGATTTTCATGCTTATGGAAGTGGTGGATATAGGGGGTATGTAGTGTTTGGATTTGAGCAAAAAAATATATATGTACTTGAATCTCAAAATCCAAACAATGCCATATATATTTTTGAGAAAGATTGGCAGGGTTTGTCTATGTTAAGTAAGGCTGAAATTCTAAATAACAGCCTTCATAAAGCTAGGGTAATTCATGGCCCAAATTGGTTCTCTGAGTTAAAGACAAAGCTGAGTTAAAAAATTAAACAGGTTGAGGCACTTTTTAGCACGGTTCAATCAATACCATTTTTTGACTCAAGGGTAGTGCGCTCTAGAACAGAGCCTCGACACTTTTAATCCGTTTGTCGTGGGTTCGATCCCCGCACAGCCCACCAATAAAAAGA
>JACCDX011350383.1_pt1 | contig 21114 bp, 16 predicted proteins | sample 7449681 | NCBI WGS metagenome assembly JACCDX01 (sample SAMN15323450, study PRJNA562643) | freshwater metagenome | isolation source: river surface water | place: USA:Blue River Watershed | collected 2017-08-18
GCTGGGCGGGTGTGCACCCGCTCCCGGGCCAGACGGCGCCGGCCGGCCCGGCGATGGCCGTGGTCCCTGGGCCGGTGCGCCCGATCGCGCCGGATCCGCGCCCGCAACCGACGCTGCGCGTCCGGCCGGCACCGGCCGCAAAAAGGGGTTCGCCGCCCGCAGCGCCTCGAGTTCGCGCCGGCCGTTCGCCACCTGCTCGGCCGACATCGTCTCCAGCAGCGCCTCGAGGGTCTTGCCGGTGCTGCCGTTCTCGGCCGCCAGCGTCAGCCAGACGAAGGCCTCGAGCCGGTCCATCGGCACGTCGCGCCCCTGGGCGTAGGCGAGGCCGAGGTTGTATTGGGCGATCGCGTTGCCGCGCTCCGCTTTGGCCCGGAGGGCCACGATCTCCGGCGGCTCGCGGCGCGTGAGCGACCCGCCCGCCGCCGGCTTGGCCGGGACATTGCCGGCGGGCGCCGTCTGGGCCGGGAGCGGGCGCGCGCCCGCCCAGCCGAGTGCGGCGATTCCCAGCAGCAACGTTGCGCGCGTAGTGGTCCTCATGCGTCGGGCTGAGACCGTAATCCGCCGCATCGCCCTGACAACCCGCGAAAAATTTCGCTCCGGACCCGAGCTGCCCGCCGCCTTCTCCGGGGCTCTGGCGCAGACGCCGGAGTCCGGCCGGGGCGAGGCCGCCCGGTCACCGCGGGCCGTTTTCGTCTCGCTCCGCCGCCGGGAGACTCAGGGTTTGGCCGCCCGCGCTGCCGCCAGGACCGCTTCCGGGGCCAGCCGGGTCTTGATGTCCGCGTCGGCGTGGATGAAGCGCACCACGCCGCCGGCATCCACGATCAACGCCGCCGGGACCGGCAGCCCGAATCCGTCGCCGCCGGGGATCGGCGCCAAGGGCACGCCTTTGTCGGTGTAGTTCTTCGCCGTGGCCTCGGGCACCCGGAAAGCGAGTCCCAGCGCCGTCGCCGCCTCGAGCCCGCGGTCCGAGAAAAGCCGGTAGGCGACGCGGTTCTTCTCCGCCATTTTCTTCAAACCACCCGTGGTGTCCGGGCTGACCGCGACGATCTGGTAACCCAACGCCAGCAGCTGCGGTTCCAGATCCGCCAAGGCCGCGAGGTGCCGGTTGCAATACGGACACCAACTGCCCCGGTAGAACACCAGCAACGTCGGCTTGCCCGCCAGCGCCGCGCCGAGCGTGACCGCCTCGCCGTCGGGCGTCTGCAGCCGGGCCGCCGCGGGCACCTTCGCGCCGACGGCGACAGGCCGCACCGACGCCGCGTCTTTCGCGGGCAGCGCGGCATACCCCGAGACCGTCGCGAGAGCGACCGATACCATGGCCAGCGTCACGCGGAACGTCGTCCGCAGCATCGAGAATCCGTGCAGGTGCATAGGTGAATGGGAGCCGCGGCGGCCGGGTCTATTCCCGGATTTCCGACGCGGGCCGCGGCGAGGGCAGTTTCGCCCGCCGAAACGGCGCCAGCAATTGCCCCGGATAGGTCGCCGCCATCGGCTCGTCGACGCCGTAGCGCCGCGGCATTTCGGCTTTCGGCAGGTGCAGCGTGCCGAAGATCCAGTCCACGAGCGGCAGCAACCCCGCCATGTTCTTGTTCGCCGTCGCCGGCCCGTCGTTGGCGTGGTGCCAGTGATGAAACGCCGGCGTCGCCACCACCCGCTCCAGCCAGCCGAAACGCCAGCGGACGTTGGCATGGATGAAAATCGCCAGCAAACCGTCGATCAGAAGCAGGAATCCGAAGGTCTCCCGCGAGAATCCGAGCAGATACACCGGCATCACCCCGCAGGTGCGGATCCACGTCTGGTCGACGGGATGCACTCGCCCCGCCGCCAACCAGTCCAGGTGAGCGCTGCTGTGGTGCACCGCGTGAAACCGCCACAACACCGGGACGGTATGCGCCAGCCGATGCCCCCAATAGGCGCCCACCTCATGCACGAAAACCGCCAGCAGGAACTGCCCCCACCGCGGCCACGCCGCCAGCGCCTGCTGCAACGGCGGGTAGACGAGAAATCCCGCCCAGTAGGTCGCCACCGTCAGCACGAAAAACAGCAGCAACCTGCGCAGGCCGTTGTTGACGAGAAAATGGCACAGGTCCGTGACCACGCCCGGCCGCTGCCAGAAATCCCGCCGCACCAGCGGAAACAGCCGTTCCAGCGGCACAAAGATCACCGTCAGCACCAGCAGCGCGACGATCAGCCGGGGAAGTTCGAAGAGCTGGCTCATGGGGGACGGTCGCAGGCGCGACCGCGGGCAAGACGCCGGGGCGCGTCCCCCGGTGACACGCCGCCCCGACCACCCGCCTTGACCGCCTACCCCACTCCCGGAATATGCCGGCGATGACTCTCTTCCGCCTTCTCCTCGCCGCCGGACTCGCCTGGACCGCCGTCGCGCGCGCCGCCGACAAAGCCGACGACAAGCCTGCAGTCGAAAAGGCCGCGCCGGCCCCCAAAGCCAACGCCGCCGCCGACGCGCAGCCCAAATCCCGCGAGGACGCCTTGCGCCAAGCCGGCGTGAAACTCGTCGCCGGCCCCGCCACCGTTCCGCTCGGCAAAGTCGCCGAACTCAAACTCCCCGAGGGCTACCACTTTGTCGGGCCCGACTCCCTCAAGCGGTTCTACGAGCTCACGCAAAACATGCCCAACGGCAAGGAAGTCGGCGTGCTGCTCGCGCCCGGCTACATGATGTTCCTCGACTACGACGACGTCGGCTACGTGAAGGACGAGGACAAGGACAAGCTCGACGCCGACAAACTGCTCAAATCGATGAGCGAGGGCCAGGAGGAGGCCAACGCCGAGCGCAAGGACCGCGGCTGGGACCAGTTGAAACTCAAGGGCTGGGCCACCGCCCCGCACTATGACGAAAAGACCAACAATCTGAAGTGGGCCATCAACCTCACCACCTCGCACGACAACTACACCAAGGTTTTCATCAACGAGAGCATCCGTCTCCTCGGCCGCGCCGGCGTCATGAACGTCACGCTCGCCACCAGCACGGAAGGTTTCAAAACCGCCGAAGCCGACGCCGAAAAATTGCTCGCGACGCACTTCAGCTACGTCTCCGGCCAGAAATATTCCGAGTTCAAGGCGGGCGACAAGGTGGCCGCCTACGGCCTGTCCGCCCTCGTCCTCGGCGGCGGCGCCGTGCTCGCCGCCAAGATGGGCTGGCTCGGCGCGCTCGGCGCGTGGTTCGGCAAGATGTGGAAGGCCTTCGTCTTTGTGATCGTGGCTCTCGGCGCGGCGATCAAGCAGCTCTGGAACAAGATCACCGGCTCCCGTCCGAACCCGCCGACCGACGGCAACCCGCCCGCGGCCTGAGCGCCGGCCGATGTCGGAGTGGATCTCAGTCCTCGCGGTTTTCTGGGCGCTGTGGCTGATCGACGGGGCGCGGCTCGCTCCGCGCCGCGCATTCACCGTGGTCGGACTCGGCCGGCACGCCCGCCGCGCCCGCGCCGTTTTCAGCCGGCTGAGCCTGCCGGGGTTCCTGCCGCTCTCGTGGCGGATTCCGGCCGCGGATGTGCCGTTCGCCTGCTCGCCCCTCGGCCTCTGGAACCGTCCGGTCGGCGCCGCCGGCCGCCCCGCGGAATTTCCTCCGGAGCGACAGCTCTGGCGTTGGGAGGAGATCCGGCAGGTCGGGGTCGCCCGCGGCTGGATTTTTATCAACGGCGTCCGATTTTGCCCCGATACCGGCCACTTGGCCGCCCCGGAGTTGCTCGCGCTCGCCGCTCTCCCGCCCCCGGCCCGTGAAACGCGTCTCCGGACCCTCATGGCCGCCTGGTTCCGGCCGGCGCACCTCCGGCGCCGCGTGCGCGTGCTCCACGGCCGAACCCGCGTCCCTGCCGCGCTGAACAGTGCCAGCCTCGTCGCCTACCTCGCCGTCACGCTCTATGTCGGCGGCGACATCGCATCCCACCTCGCCCTCGAATGGACCGAGCGCCTCGTCTACGCGCTCGTCGCCGGGCTGGCCGTCCTCGCCGCGCTGCACCTCGCCGCCGTCATCACCACCTTCCGGTCTCTGCGCCGCCTGCGGCCCGTCGTCACCCAGAAGCGCGGCGCCAATTTGTTGAGCGCCGCGGTCATGCCGCCGCAGGCGCTCCGGCTGCGCGCGTTGGCCGGCGAGGGCTTCTTCCCCGCCCAACACCCGGCGGCGGTGGCCGTCGCCACCGGGAACGCCGCGCTGCGCGCCCGGTTCGCCTTCTTGGCGTTGGCCGACCTGCGCTGGCCGGTCGGCGACGGCCGCACCGAACCCGTGCCTCCTCTCGCGACGGAAATCTCCACCTGGTTTGCGGCCGAGACGGAGCGCCACCTCACCCGCATGCTCGCCTCCGCCGGCGTCGCGATACCCGGGCTTTTCGCGCCGCCAACCCCCGACGCGCCCGCCAGTTGCCGCTATTGCCCGCGCTGCCGCGACCAGTTCGTCGCCGGACCCGCCCGGTGCCCCCACGGGGTCGCGCTGCAGCCGTTGCGCCGATTGTGAAACCTTGCGGGCACCTGCGTGTCGCACACGCTGCTCCCTTATGAAAACCGCGCTCCTGCTCTGTCTTGCCACGGCCGCCGCCGCGCCGGCCTCCGCCCAGATTTTCCGGCACGACTCGCACCGCCATGCTCACCGCGGCCACAACCACGTCTCCTGGCGCGTCGGGATCGCCCCGTCCTACTACGTCTACCGCCATGCCCCGGTGACCTATGTCGGCTACGCGCCCGGCTACTACCGCGACTACGGCTATTATCCGGCCTACGACGCCGGCTACTCCAGCCCCGCGACCGCACCCAGCGCGGCGGCCAACGGACTCGTCCTCGGCGCCCTCGCCGGCGGCATCATCGGTCACAACAGCGGCGAATTCCGCCACAACGGCTGGCGCGGCGCCGCCTGGGGCGCCGGCCTCGGCTGGCTGCTCGGCACCGTCGCCGACGCCAACCGCCGTCCCGTCGCCGCCGCCCCCGCCCCGATCTCCGCCGCGCCGGCCGTGACGACCGCAGCCCCCGCCGCCGCTCCGGCCCCGACCGCAGCCCCGCAGCAGGTGACGATCATCAACAACTACTACGGCAACGCCACCCCCATGGCCGGGGCGAATTCCCTCTTCGGCCGCTAACCCGCCGCGCGGTCGCGCCGTCTCTCCCTTCCTCCTCTCCGTCTCCCCTTCTTCGACCCGCCATGCTCCCGCTTCGCCATCGCCTCGCCCTCACCGCCACCGTCGCCGGCGCCGCCCTGCTCTCCGGCTGCGCCACGACCGCCGGCGTCCAAAATCCGTCCGGTGTTCCGGTCACCGAACTCCGCCCGGACGAACGCGGCACCGTCGCCGGCACCGGCATCGAGTCGAACGAGATCGTCACGATCACCGACAAGATGGCCCGCAGCATTCTCGGCATCCCGCAGATCGCGCGCGCCCAGGTGCCGCCCAGCGTCGTCCTCGAGCCGATCGTCAACAACACCCGTTTCCCGATCAACAAGGACATCTTCCTCACCCGCATCCGCACCCAGCTGAACTCCAAGTCGGCCGGCCAGGTCAGTTTCCTCGACCGCGAGATGATGAAGACCCTCGAGCGCGAGCGTGAGCTGAAGCGCAGCGGCCAAGTCACCGCCAGCGCCGATCCCAACAAGGTCGAGTTCGGCGGCGCCGACTACTTCCTCACCGGCAAGCTCGACGGCCTCACGACCCGCACGTCGGCGGGCACCAGCGACTACGTCCTCTACAGTTTCCGCCTCACCGATGCGCGCACCAGCCGCATCGTCTGGGAAGATTCGGCCGAAGTGAAAAAACAAGGCCTCGAAGACGCCGCCTACCGGTGAACCCGGCCCGTCCCGCGCCGCCCACTCCGACCGCCTCCACCGCCGGCCTCGCCGATCGCGCCGCGCCTCAGTCTTTTGGGGCCCGCTTCGGCGTCCGCCGGCACCGCGTCGCCGCGCTGATCGCGGCCGTGCTGGCTTTCGCGGGCTGCGCCACCACCCCGGACGAGTCCGGTCCCCGCGAAGGCCGGCGGCGCAACGCCGATCGTGCCACGGCCGCCGACCGCGCCGCGCCGGCGATCCCGGAGCGGGACCGCGTGCTCCACGACTACCGCGCCGCGGCCACCGCGCTGCGCGCCGGCCGCTTCGACGAAGCCAAAGCCCGCCTCGACGACGCCATCGCGCGGATCGGCGGCATCATCACCAACGACGCCGACGCCGCCAAGGCCCGCAGCCTCTTCGCCGCCGAGAGCACCAAGACCTTCATCGGCGAACCCTACGAGCGCGTGATGGCCTACTATTACCGCGGCCTGCTGTATTGGCGCGACGGCGAGCCCGACAACGCCCGGGCCTGCTTCCGCACCGGCCAGCTCATCGACAGCGATCCCGAGCAGAAAAAGACGTATTCCTCCGACTACGTGCTGCTCGACTACCTCGACGGTTTCGCGTCCGCCAAGCTCGCCGCCGACGGCTCCGATGCCTTCGCCCGCGCCCAGGGCCGCGTCGGCGCGGACCGGCCGCTCCCGCCCTACAACCCCGCCGCCAACGTCCTCCTCTTTGCCGAATACGGCTACGGCCCGAAGAAATACGCCGCCGGCCCCTACCGCGAGCAACTGCGCTTCCGCGCCGACGATTCCCCCAGCCGCTCCGCCCGGCTCGTCCTCGACGAGGGCCGCCTCGTCGTCCCGCTCCCGGCGTATGACGATCTTGGTTACCAGGCCACCACGCGCGGCGGCCGCGTCATGGACCATATCCTCGGCAACAAGGCCTACTTCAAGGCCTCGGCCGACACCGCCGGCGACGTCGCCCTCGCCGGCGCCGTGATCGCGAGCGAACAGGCCCGGCGGCGGGAGCGCCAGGGCAAGGACGGCGACGACGCCAGCCTCGCCGCCCTCGGCCTCGGCCTCGCCGGCATCATCAGCAAGGTCGCCGCCGCCGCCACCCGCACCGAGGCCGACGTCCGCCAATGGGACAACCTGCCCCAGCGGCTCAGTTTCGCCGCCCTCCGCCTGCCGCCCGGCGAATATCACGGCCGCCTCGAGTTTCTCGATCGCGACGGCCAGCCCCTCGAATCCCGCGCCCAAACCGTTGCCTTTGCGGTGCGCGCCGACGAACGCGACACCGTCGTATTTTTGAGCGAACTTAAGCGCTGACCCCGAGTCACACCCTTCGCACCTGCCCTCGCCCGCATCATGAACCACAAGCCGTTTCTCTTCCTCGCCGCCACCGCCGCCCTTGCGCTGACCTCCGGCTGCGTCAACGAACCCGGCCCGTTCGCCCCGCTCGACACCACCCGGTTTACCCTCGAGCAGACCGACCGCTTTGTCCTCCTCGACAAGCCCGCGCAGAATTCCGTCACCTGCACCGGCCTGCAGGAAATCCCGCTCGCCGACGGCCGCCTCGAGGTCGTCGCCAACGTGAAGAACCGCGAAAGCCGCCGCATCCAGGTCCAGATCAATTGCGTGTTCAAGGACGCCCAGGGCGTTTCCACCGGCGACGAGACGCCGTGGCAGACCCTCATCCTCTCGGAAAACGCCACCGAAGCCGTGCGCTTCACCGCCATGAACGCCCAGGCCAAGAAATACACCGTGCGCGTGCGCCAGGCCCGCTGAAGCCGCCTCGCTCTCCCCCTGTTGCCCGCCGCGCGCCGGACTCGCCGTCGCCCGCTCGCCTCGCCAACCCGTTCGCCCGTCCTCCCATGATCCCGCGCTTCCCGACCCTTTTCGTCCTCTCGCCGCTCACCCTCACCACGCTGCTGCTCGCGCAGAACCCCGAGTCCGCGCCGCCCGTCCCGCCGCCCGTCGTGCAGGCGCCCGCGCGCGGTCCCCTCGCCGCCAACCTCGAGCCCGGCGCGAACCAGCGCCTCTACGGCCCGACGGCCGACACCCTCATCGCCCGGCCCACCGCCGAGGGCGTGATCGAGGGCTTCCGCAAATCCTACAAAACCGACGGCACGCCGCGCATCGTCGTCTACGTCAATCGCGCCCTGGTCGACACCAACGGCGGCCTGAAGCTCACCGATCGCGTCGAGCAGTTCGAGAAATCCGACACGGCCCACAAGACCACCGGCACCAACACCTGGAAGGCCGCCGCGGCGAAGCCCGCCCCCACCCTCGCCGACCAGCAGACCGTGCGCGAAATCGAGCGTCTCTTCGGCCGCGCCTTCCGCCACGCCGGCGCGCAGTTGGCCGACCAGCAGATCGCCGCCTCGCTCCTCCCGGAACAACCCGGCGCCCACCTCGTCGGCGACCAGGCCGGCAAGGACCGCGCCGCCCTCGCCAACATCGCCGACATCGCGATCGAGGTCCTCATCTCCAGCCGCAACCTCGTCGTGCCCGAAGTCTCCGGCGACGCCTCCTACGCGGTTCCCGATATCCAGGCCACCGCCATCCGGCTCAAGGATGCCGCGATCGTCGGCCAGGCCTCCGCCTCCGACGTGATCGGCAAGGGCGCCGCCGCCGGGCGTGCGGTGCGCCAGTTCAGCGTGCAGGACATCACCGAAGCCACCGCGCTGGCGCTGATGGAAGACATGCTGACCGGGAAGCAGTAAGCGACACCCGGCGGCAGCCCGGCCGCACCCGGCGCGATCACGGCTTCGGCCGCGGATGCTTGCGCCGGTGGTCCCGCAGGATTTTCCAGGTGTCGTCGAGCACGGCGGACGGGCCCGCGTAGTTTCCCCGGCGGTAGGTGTCGGCAAGCACGTTTCCCCTCTCGTCCACCAGCACGAGACACGGAATGCCGCTGCCCGCATAGCGGTTGATCTCCCGGGCGCCGCGGATCGCCTCCCAGGCGAGCGCCGGCCACGGCATGCGGTCCGCCCGCATATACTCCGCCATCGCCGCCGGCGACCGGTCGCGGTTCACCAGCACGACTTCAAACTCCGGATACAGCGCGCGGATCTTGCCGTAGGCGTCCACGAGCTCCGGCGTGAACTCCCGGCACGGTCCGCACCACCCCGCCGAAAAATAAAGCGCGAAAAACCGCACGCCGGCCAACCGCTCGGCCGGCAACGGTCGCATCGCCCCGCCTTCAAGCCCCACGAGCTTGCCCGCCAGCACCCGCGCGATCGGTCCCGTCGGAGCGTCGGCCCGCGGCGCTTCACGAGGCGGAGCTTCCCGGTCCGGGGCGAGGGGCCGGGCTGAACCCGCCGCCGGCGCGGACGCCGGGTCGGGCGCGACGACCGGCGGAGCGGACCGCCAGTCGGTGTCGGCCACCGGCACCCGTCCCGTCACGTTGCGGTAACGGACCATCAGGTGCGTCTCGCCGGGCTCCATCAGCTCCAGTTGCTCTCCGGCTTTGAGGCCGATCGTGCCCGCGGCGCGGCCGTTCGCCTGCAGCTCGAGCCGGGTCGGCTGCGTGACCGTCACCGGTGCCGCCGCCGCGAGGGCCACCGCGTGCACCACACCGAGCCACCAGGCACCGCGCGTCATCGGTTACCTCCCGGCGGCCGCCCGCACCGTCCGCAGTTCCGTCCCCGCCTCGGCCTGCGCCGCACGAAACGCCGCGGACTTTCGCGCTTCGGCCAGATAGGCGCCCGCCAGCCTCCGCCCGGCGACGACATCGCTCGGGAAGTGCACGCCGCCGATGACGCGCCCCCACGCCGCGCGGTGCGCGCGCGCGAACAACGCCTCGCGGTGCTCCGGAAAAATCTCGGCCAGCACCTCCGCCCAGACGAAGGCCTGGCACGCGCTTCCGCTCGGATACGAAAAACTCTTCGGCAGCGTCACCACCGGCTGCACCCGCGGATCGACCGCGTGGGGCCTCGCGCGGCGAAACGGCGCCTTGGCCGCGCCGTCGAGCCAGCGGATGTCGTCGCCCAACGCCGCGAACCACGCCGTCGCGCGCGGCAGCGATTCCGCGCGGAACCAGGGACCGAGCTCGGCCGCGAGATTGAAGACCGTGTCGCGGTCGACCACCTGCGCCCACGCGACTTGCTCGGGCGTGCGCCACGCCTGCACCTGCACCACCGCCTCGAGGTCGGCCTGCCCCGCGACGGTGCCCGGCTCGGGCGGAGGTCCGAGCAATGCCGGAAAATCCAGCGCCTCGGCCGCGACGTATCGGGGCGCCGGTGACGCACCGGCCGCCTTGGCCGGGACCATCGCGCCGGTCGGCTCCGCCGCGACGCCGGACGGGGCCGCCAGCAAGGCGAGCACGGCGGCGACCAGCGCGGAATTCATCGCGTGAAAGTGGTTGTCCCGCCCCTGGCGGGCGAGTGCCAATTCGCCGGGCCCGGCACCCGCGCGGCGCGCTTGCCTCGTTCCGTCCGCCCCGCCATCACCACCCTCCCATGTCCAACCTTCCCACCGAATTCTCCGGCGTCACGGTCCACACCAAGGCCAACGTGTATTTCGACGGCAACGTCGTGAGCCACACCGTGCTGTTCGCCGACAAATCGAAGAAGACCCTCGGGCTCATCCGGCCCGGCTCCTATTTCTTCGGCACCGCCGCGGCGGAGCGCATGGAGATCGTCGCGGGCGAATGCACCGTGACGCTGAAGGATCAGACCGCCGCCAAGGTTTACGGCGCCGGCACCTGGTTCGACGTGCCCGCCAACAGCGGCTTCACGATCGCGGTGAAGTCCGGCCTCTGCGAATACATCTGCTCGTTTTTGCCCTGATCCAGGGCGCCGGCAGTCCGGCCGACCCGGACTGTCGCTTGGCCGCTCAAGTCCGCGCCCCGCCCGCGCGGCGGGCGGCATGCCGGGGCCGCCCCTACTTTTTCGCCGGTGCGGCGCCGGGCTCGACGACTTTCATCGGCCCGACCTTCACCGCGCCTCCCGGCGGCGGCACGTATTTCTTCAGGAAGGCGTCGACGGCCGTGAAAAACGCGAGGCGCTTCTCCTCCATGCGGAAGCCGTGGCCTTCGGCTTCCTCGATGATCATCTCGTAGGTTTTGCCGGCGCGCTTGAGGGCGCGCTCCATGTCGTAGCCGTGGTCGATGTGCACCCGGGGATCGTTCTTGCCGTAGGCCATCAGCACCGGCGCGACGATCCGGTCGGCGTAGTGGACCGGTGAAATTTCACGGATGCGGCGGCGATCTTCGGCCGTATCGAGGTTGCCGATGCGCGTGTGCCACCAATACATGCGGTCCGGCGGGGCCTCGCGCGGGATGCGCAGCTCGTAGTCCGTCACCCCGACGTAGTTGATGCCCGCGCAGTAAAGCTCGGGGGTGAAGGCGAGACCGGCCATCGTGGCGTAGCCGCCGTAGCTGGCGCCGCTGATCACCACGCGACCGGGATCCGCGATGCCCTCGGCGATCGCCCACTTCACGCCGTCGGAGAGGTCGTCCTGCATCTCGCGGCCCTGGCGCTTGAAGCCGGCGCGCTCGTGCGCGAACCCGTAGCCGCCGGAGCCGCGGTAGTTGACCTGCAGCACCGCGAAACCGCGGTTGGCGTAGAACTGCACCTCGTCGTTGTAGCCCCACTCGTCGCGGATGCCGTAGGGGCCGCCGTGCGGGTGGACGATCAGCGGCAGGTTTTTCGCCGGGCGCCCGCGGGGAAGCGTGAGGTAGCCGTGCAGCGCGAGGCCGTCGCGGGCGGCGAACTGCACCGGTTTCATCGCCGCCATCTTCTCCGGGTCGATCGCCGGCTTGATCACGGCGAGTTCGCTGAGTTTCTGCCGCTTGCGGTCGTAAAGATAGTAGACCCCGGGATCGCGGTCGTTCGAGGAGAGGAAAATGATCCGCGAGCCATCCTCGGAGAACTGCCGCGGGCGATGCACCGTGTCGGGCAGCGACGCCAGCAGCTTCTGCTCGAGGGCGCGCATTTCGTCGTCGAGCCAGTGGAACCGCGTGCGGTCGGCCGCATACGACAGGCCGACGACGCGGCCCTTGGCCGGATCAAAGATGGTCGACGGTGAGAAAGTCTGCGCGGCGACGGCGTTCGCGTCGAACGCATCGTAGGTGTCGTCGCCGAAAACGAGATCGAGCTGGCGGCGCTCGACGATGTCGTAACGGTAGACGGCCTTCGTGCGCCGGCCCACGTCGGAGAGGATGAAGAGCGTGCGGTTGTCGCCGTCGAATGCGATCGGCGCCCAGCCCGGCTCGTCCATCTGGTGCTCGCCGAGTTTGGCCCAGGTGCGCGCCTTCGGGTCGCGGAGCAGCACCTGGCGCTGCTGCCCCTTTTCCACGACGGCGAGCCGGACTTCGCCGGTCATGTCGCGCAGGTAGTAGAGCACGTTGCCCGGCGCCTCGATGAGCTTGGTCATCTCGCCGGTGCGGAGGTTGAGCGTGGCGACGTCGGACCAGTCGCGGTGGGTGAGGTTGGCGAGGACGAGGATGTTTTTGGTGTCGCCCTTGATCCGGCCGAGCACGCTGCGGAAGCGGACGTTCATTTCCTGCGTGGATTCCGCGCGGGAATAGCCGGACGCGAGCACCACGGGGTCCTTGCCGTCGCGGTTGACCGCGTAGAGGGCGAAGGACTCGCGCCCCTCGTCGTCGACCCGGAAGAGCAGGCGGTCGTCGTTGGCCCACATGGGCTGCGTCGCCTGACGGTCCTTGAAATTGGTGAGGAGGTTGCGCGTGCCCTTTTCGAGGTCGATCACGAGGAGATTCATCCGGCGCTCGTGGGGCACGAGGCAGGCGATGAACTTCCCGTTGGGCGAAAACGTGAGCGACGTCATCGCGGGTGCCTGGAAAAAGGTCGCGAGCGGGAGCTCGGGCACGGGCGTTTCGGGAGCGGTGACGGCCGCGGGTTGCGCGGCGCGGAGGGCGGCGGCGAGCGCGGCGACCAGCGGGAGGGCGAAACGGAGCAGCGGGATCATGGTGGGGGCTCTTACCCAAGAAAAAAAAGGGGCGTGCCCCGCGAGGGGCACGCCCGGAAACGAAACGCGAGGACGGAAACTCAGAATTCCTTCCGCACGCGGATGTAGACAAAGCGGCCGAGCGTGGTCGGGCCGGCGACGCCCGGGGCGAAACCGGTGGTTTCGCGACCGTTGGGCGAGGGACGCTTGTTCAGCAGGTTCGAAGCGCCGACGGTGATCGTGCTGCCCCAGAAGCCGCTGTAGCGGACCTGGCCGCCGACGACGATGACGGGGTTTTCGCCCCAGCCGGCGACGGTGTAGCCGTCGTTGAACCACTGGTGGGTGTAGTCGCCGGTGAGCGACGCGCCGTATTCCTTGTAGCTCCACGCGGTGGTGGCGGTGGCCTTCCACTCGGGGTCGTAGTTGTAACCGGCGTTGTTGAAGAAGCCGCCGCCGAGACCGGAGTCGGTGCCGCGCTTGTAGATCTGCGTGGCCGTGCCGCTGAAGTTGAACGTGCCGGCACGGGTGTTGCGCAGCGCGTAGCGGAAGCCGAAGTCGGCGCCGCGGTAGATCTGGTAGGCGTTCGGGTTGTTCGACGGCACGGACTCGAGGCGCAGGATCGGGCCCGGGTTGCCGAGGGTGCTGTCACGCACGATACCGTTGGGGAACTGGGCGCGACCGGCGGCGGAGAGCAGGTAGGTCGAGCTCGGCGTGACGATGTATTGGTTGATCCGGATATCGAAGAAATCGACGCTCAGGGAGAAGTTCTTGATCGCCGGGAACTCGATGACGCCGCCGATATACTGCACCTTGCCCTCTTCGGGCAGGAGGTTCGGATTGCCGCCCTGCACGATGCGGAGCTGGGTCGGGGGATCCTGCGGCCGGAGCGGATCCTGGAGCACACCGGACGAAAACGCGACGGTCTGGGACGCGTAAAGCAGGCCGAGCGCGGGCGCCTGGAAGGACTCCGAGTAGGAACCGCGGAGGAGGAGGTTGATGAAGCGCGTGTCCGGCAGGCGGATCTTGGCGCCATACTTCGGCTTGGTGGTGTTGCCGAAGTCGCTGTAGTCCTCGTGGCGGGCCGCGACCTGCACTTCGGCGGAGCCGAGAGCGTTCTTGTAGATGGGCGCGGTGAGCTCGAGGTATTGCGAAGCGACGTCGCGCTCGCCGCGGAGCGGGCTGCCGCCGCCGGAGCCGAGGTAGGCCGCGGTGTCGGGGTCGACGCGGAGGCGCTCATTGCGCATCTCGATGCCGGCCGCGATGCCGATCGAACCGGCGGGCAGGTCCCAGAGCTTGCCGGAGACGTTGGCATCGAAGGCGGTGGCGTCCGCGCGGCTGGTGCTGGGCGAGACGGTGGTCAGGCCGGCGATCACCGACGGCGCCGAGGGGCCGAAGGGATTGAAGGCGGTGGCAGTCGTGGTGCCGTTGAGCGCGGCCTGCAGCGTGGTGGCGCGGATCGCGTTGCGCGAAACCGTGCTGACGTTGCTGAAGCCGTTGCTGATGGCGGCTTCCCAGTCCCAGCGGTTGAGGATCGTGCCGCGGAGGCCGGCCACGAGGTTCATCGCGGTGGACTCGGTGTCGAACTTGCGCACCGGGATGAAGGTGGCGCGGGTCGTGAGCGTGGTCAGCGGGATGCCGAACGGGTTATACGGGTTCGTGGCCGGGAGCGTGAGACCTTCCGTGGAGAAGGTGATCGGCACGGGCGTGAACGCGTAGTAGGTCGAATTCTTCGAGAAGATGAACTCGGCGAAACCCTTCAGATTGTCGGAGAACTCGTGCTCGAGCGACGTGAAGTTGCTGAGGTAGTCGTAGGACGGATAGATCTGGTAGGTCTCCGCGAAGTTGTAGCGGTTCTCGTTGCCGAGCAGCACGGCGTTGGGATTGGTCGGCGACTGGGGCGCCGCGACAAAGCCGGCCAGCGAGGGCGTCGATTGGAGCGCGCCGCCGCGGGGAGCAAAGGTCCAGCTCGTGGCGGTCGTGGCCGTGGCGGGGAACGCCAGTCCGAGGGCCGTCGCCTGCGCGCGGGTGAGCGTCAGGGCCGCCGGGAAATTGGCGGTCGAGTTCAGGTTGGAGCCCTTGTTGGCACCCAGGTCGGAGAAGTCCGTCGTGGTGTAGCCGTAGTCGCGGAGGAAGTTCGAATTGGCCATCTTGGCGTCGATCGCCGTGATGATCTTCGTCTTCCCGGAGCCGGAGCCGGCCACGAGGCTGGCCTGGCGGATGGCGGTGTCTTCACCGGTGCCGTTCAGGGTGTTGCCGTAGTAGAGGCCCATCGACACGCCGCTGAAGTTTTTCTTCAGCTTGATGTTGATCACGCCCGTGATGGCGTCGGAGCCGTAGAGGGCGGAGGCGCCGTCCTTCAGGAACTCGACGGACTCGATCGCGGCCGCCGGGAGGCTGTTGAAGTCGAAGACCTGGCGCGTGCCCGCGTTGGGGCTGACGAGCGCGTAGGGCACGGCACGGCGGCCGTTGACGAGCGTGAGGAAACGCTGCGCACCGAGGCCGCGGATGTTGGCCGTGGCGGCGCCGCGCTGGAAACTCGCGGTCTGGAAGATCGAATTGGCCGTGCCGGAGTTGAACGGCAGGCTCTGCATGTAGTCGCCGATGTTGGTGAAGCCCTTGGCTTCGATGTCGGCGACCGTGAAGGTCTCGACCGGCGCGGGCGTCTCGAAATCGACGCGCTTGATGCGGGAGCCCGTGACCTCGAATTTCTCGAGTTTCTGGACGTCTTCTTTCTTGGGTTCGGTCTTGGGGGCCGAGGGAGTCTGCGCCGCGAGGGCGCCAGCTCCGAGCAGGCCTGCCAAGCCGAAACGGGCGGACGCAGTCGCGGCCGTCAGGAACGGTTGGTTCATGGTTCGTTGGTAGTGTTGTGGTGTGTCCACCGGCCGGGGTGACCCGTCCGGAGTTGTGGTGACTCCTTATGACACAGGCCCGTGACGGCCGATGGCAACGACGAATTCCCTAGCAGGCGGGACGCCGAATCGGGCCCGCCCCGCCGAATCTCCCCCTGTTTCTTGCCCCGCCGGCGCCGAATCCCATGCTGCCTCCACCCTCCCATGAGCTCCGCCCGTCCGCCCACCCGTCGCGCGCTGCTGCGTGCCGCCGCCGCCAGCATGGTCCTCGCGGCCCTCCGCCCGATCCCGGCCGCCGAACCCGTCCCGGCCAAGGCCCCCGCGCCGCCGACGATCGACCAGCTTTTCGGGCTGCCGAACATCCGCCAGCCGCGGCTCTCGCCGGACGGCAAGCGCATCGCCTTCCTCTTCCCCCACGAAAAGAAACTCGCGCTCGGGGTCTTCGAACGCGCCACCGGCGAATCGCGTCTCGTGCTGCGCGGGGAGGACGAGAGCCTCTATGCGTTTTTCTGGAAAGGAAACGACCGCCTCGTGTTCGAGGCGGACGTCTCGGGCAACGAATCGTTCTTCATCGGCTCGACCGACCTCTCCGGGAAGAAAGTCCTGCGTCTCGCCGAGTCCCAACGGCTCCAGGAAAACCTGACCGGCACCGCCGCGGCGATCGTGTCGGAGCTGCCGGCCGATCCGGCCCGCATCGTCGTGACGGCGTTCTTCGCCGACAACGTGGAGAACGCGATCTTCCTCGGCGGCTCGGTCGTGCTCGCCCGGCTCAACGTCCAGAACCGCGCCCGCACGCCGGTGCTCGAGTTCAAGGAGAGCGACCGCCACGTCCGGCTGGTGTGCGATCTCACGGGCGCCCTCCGCGTGCGGGGCCGGCTCGAAGGCAAACAGGTCGTCTGGGAGCACCGGGCCGACGACGGCTCCACCTTCAAACCGATCGCCCGCCACGCCTACCACGGCTACCGCGAGGACTGGCAGCCGCTGGCCTTTGCCGGCGACAACACGACCTTGTGGCTGATCTCGCGCCAGGCGCACGACCGCGGCGCGCTGCACGCCTACGACACGCGCACGGGGCAACTCGGCGAACCGCTCTTCGTCCCCCGCGAAGGCGAATTGCTCGACGAGCTCATCCTGTCCCCCGACCGGCGCCGGCTGCTCGGCGTCGTCTACGAGACCGACCGGAGGCACTACCACTGGTTCGACGCGGAGCGCGGCGACCTCCACCGGAAGCTGGAAAACACCTTCGCGGGGTCCGAGGTGCGCATCACGAGCGAGTCCGACGACGGCACGGTGAAACTCATCTGGGTCGGGCACGACCGGGAACCCGGCACCTACTTCATCCTCGACGAGAAGGCGGGCTCGCTCGCGCTGTTCCGTCGTTCGCGCAACGTCGACCCCGCCCAGCTGCTGCCGCGCAAGCCGATCTCCTACCCCGCCCGCGACGGCCTCAAGATCCACGGCTACCTGACGCTGCCCGCGGGCGCGGAGGGCCGGCGCGTGCCGCTGATCATCAACCCGCACGGCGGGCCCTTCGGCATCCGCGAATCGTGGGGGTTCGACAACGAAGCGCAGTTTCTCGCCTCCCGCGGTTACGCGGTGCTGCAGCCCAACTACCGCGGCTCGGGCGGCTACGGCCGGGAATTTCTCAACAAGGGCCGGCAGCAGTGGGGCCGCGCCATGCAGGACGACCTGAGCGACGCGGTGAAATGGGCCGTCGCGCAGGGCATCGCCGATCCGGCCCGCGTCGCGATCTTCGGCGCGAGCTACGGCGGCTACGCGACGCTCGCCGGCCTCACGCTGACACCGGAACTCTACCGTTGCGGCATCAACTACGTCGGCGCCTCGGATCTCGAGATCACCTTCAAAAACCGGGGCGACGACGCCTGGGTGCGCGACGACGACTTCAGCTACCAGCGCGAGTGGGTCGGGCCCACGGCGGACTATCGCGCCGCGACCTCCCCGGTGAATTTCGTGGAGCGGATCCGGGTGCCGACCCTGCATGCCTACGGCGAGAAGGATCCGCGGGTGAAGATCGACCACTGGACGCGGCTCGAGGCGCAGCTGAAAAAACTCGGGCTGCCCTACGAGACGATCTCGCAGAAAAAACAGGGCCACGGCTTCCGCGACGAGAAGGCCTCGACCGGCTTCTACGGCCGGCTGGAGCAATTTCTCGCGGCGCACCTGATGCCGGAAGGCACCGTGAAGATCGGACGCGAGCAAGTGATCGACCTGCCGGCAAAACCGTAGGCAACCAGGGCGGGGCGGTTGCGGCACGCTGCGCGCTGCCGCACCGCGAACCGGTGGTGCGGAGAAAGCCGATTCCGCGTCGTCGCCCCCCCACGACGCGCGCCCGCCCCGAGCCCGTCGCCGGCTGCCGCACCACGCCCGTCCCGTCTACTGCAGGCGCTTCACCGTGATCCACGCCCCGTCGTAGCGGAGGCGCCAGTAGCCGCTGTTCGAACGGTAGATTTCGACTTCGGCCCCGACCACCTTCGGCAGCTCGTTGGATTCGGTGCCGGTCTGCTGCCAGACTTGGCCGTTCTCGAGCGGGAAATAGGTGCGCCCGCTCCAGCCGTAGAACGGGCCGACGACCTTGGCGGTGAAACGCTCGCGTTTGTCCTCGTCCTGCTTGCGCTTGAAGCTTTCCAGCGTGCGCGCGATCACGCCGGGTTCCTGCTTCTTCCTGTAATCGGCGACGGCGGTCTCGGCGGCGACGGCGGCCTTTTTCTCCGCCTGCTGCACCTTCTCCGCGGTCTGCTGCTCCACCCGCTGCACCGCGACGGCGACGGCGGCGGTGGTCTCGCCCCGTGTGTAGGCGCCGATCGCGGCATCCAGTTCGGCCAGTTGGGCCGCCGAAAGCCCGCCGAGGCCGAGGCGTTGCTTCTGCTCGGCGGAAAGCGTCTGCGAAAACGGCTTCGCCGGCTCCGCGGCGGCGGCGAACACGGACAAAAGACCGAAGGCGGCGAGGAGAAAGGCGCGGCGCAGCATGCGCGCGAAGCTGCCGGGGGCGGACGGGCCGCGCCAGTGCGAAAAAGAAAACGCCCGCCGCGGTGAAGCGGCGGGCGTCGAAGGAAAGCGGCGGCGGCCCCGGGGGCCGCTGCCACGGTCATCAGAACTTGCGGGTGACCGACAGGTAGACGAAACGGCCTTCGGAGCTGTAGAGGAAGCCCGGGTAGCCGGTCGAGTTGCCCGCGTTGCCGGAGGCGAACGGGGGATCCTTGTCGAACAGGTTGCGCACACCGAGGGAGACCTTGGTGTCGTTCAGGAACGGCGCGAAGCGGTTCTGGAAGTTGTAGGAGATCTGGAGGTCGTAGATCCAGGTCGGGCTCACGAAGAACGTGTTGCCGGTGTTGCCGTCGACGTCCCAGAAGCCGTCCGTGTAGTTGGTGGAGAGGACGGTGGTGAAGCCCTTGAAGCCCCACTCGGCCTGCACGCGGCCCTTCCAGCGGAGGTAGCCGTTGTCGGAACCGGTGCCCTCGGCCGTAGCCTGGTTCACGAGTTCGACGAACTGGCCGCCCGCGGCGCTGCGCTGCAGGTAGTGGCTGTATTGGCTCCAAGCCGTCGAGAATTCGAACCGGCCGGCGTGATCCGTGCGGACGACGTAGTTGGCCGAGTAGTCGAAGCCGGCGACCTTGGTCTCACCGATGTTGAAGAACACCGAGTTGACCGTGCGGATGGTGCCGTCGGTGAAGAGCACGACGCTCTCGCCGGGGAGCAGGCCGCCCGGGGCGGAGCCCGCGGCGCCACCGGGAGCGCGACCGAAGAAGCGGTTCGCGGTGTCCTGGTAGTTGTTCGTGACGGTGCCCTTGCGGTTGATCTCCCAGTAGTCGACGCCGATGGTCAGACCCTTGAGGGACGCGAACTGCGGCGACCAGACGAGGCCGGCGTTGAGATACTTGGTCTTCTCGGGCTGGAGGCGGCGGTTGCCGGCGACGGTCACGTCCTGCTCGGGCTCGTTGGTGCCGAGCAGCGGGTGCGTGATCGGGGTGAGGCCGGAGGTCGGGGAGGAGTAGAGCTCATAGAGCGAGGGCTGGCGGAAGCCCTTGGACCAGCTGGCGCGGACCGTGAGGCTCTGGTCGATGGGCTGCCAACGCACGCCGATCTTCGGGACGGTCGTGGTCTGCTTTTCCGACATGAAGTTCTCGTGGCGGACAGCGAGGGTGGAGCTCAGATCGTGGAAGCCGGGGGCGTTCTTGATGAGCGGGAGGTTGGCCTCGGTGAAGGCACCCCAGACCTTGCGGTGACCGCGGGTCGTGGCCGTCGGCGAGCTGCCGATGAGGTCGCCCGTGGCGGCGTAGGGGTCGGGGAACTGGTTCAGCTGCTCGTGGCGGGCGTCGGCACCGACGGCGAAGCCGACGGAACCGGCGGGGAGGTCGAGGAGGCTGCCGGTCGACATGACGGCGTTGAAGGCGTTGAGCTTGGATTCGTTGACGTCCTTCACCGTGATCGTGGCGGCTTCGACGATCCGGGCGTTGTTCGGGATCGAGACCTTGTAGTAGCCGAACGGATTGTAGGGCGAGGTCGTCCCGAGGTAGTCCGCGCTGCCGGGCGTGAAGAACGAGTCGGCGGCGTTGAGCAGGCGGTTGAACCGGCTGGCGGAGACGAGCGTGTTGCGCGAGGTGTCGCGGATCGACGAGTGGGTGTAGCCCGCATCGAAGTTCCACTTGCCGGCGATGTTCTCACCCTTGAGACCGGCCGTGATCAGCATCGCGTCCGTCTGGTTGCGATAGATGCGGTTGCCGAACTCGGCCAAGCGGGCGCGCGTGCCGCCCGTGATGTCCTGGTTGAAGGGATTGAACGGATTGAACGCACCGGCCACGGCCGCGCGCGTGCGGCCGTCGGGGCCGGGGAGCGGGGTCGTGGTGCGGGCCGGGATCACGAGCTCGGTGCCGGAACCGGAGAAGTTGCCGGTGGCGGACGGGGCGAGCTGGTTCTCGGTGGCGGCGTTCTGGTAATTGACGTCGATGTAGCCCTTGATGTTGTCCGTGCCGAAGAGCTTGCGCTCGGCAAAGGCAAACAGACCGCGGTTGTCGCGGCGGGGATACGACATCGAGAACTCGTTGAAGTTGAACGCGGACGAACGGCCGGCGGTGTAGGCGAAGCCGGTGGCGGGCGTCGCGCCGTTGTTGCTCGTCGCGGCCGGGGAGGCGGCGAAGAACGACGTTCCGGCGGCCGGCAGCGACGTGGCGGGCACGCCGGCGGCGAGCGCGACGGCGCGGGTGATCTGGAGGTTCAGCGGGCTCGAGTTGGAGCTGAGGAACGGCGGGATCTCGGAATACTTGCGGTCCGAATTGAAGATCGCGTTCTTCTTCGAGTAGTTGAAGCCGACCATGGCGCTGGCCTTGTCGGTCTGCGCGCCGGTGATGATCGAGGCGTTGAACTCGCCCGAATCCTTGTTGGTCGTGTTGCCGTAGGTGACCATCGCGGTCGTGCCGTCGACGCCGCGCTTAAGCTTGATGTTGACTACGCCGGCGACCGCGTCGGCGCCGTAAATGGCGGAGGCGCCGTCCTTCAGGACTTCGATGGTATCGACGGCGGCGAGCGGGATGGAGTTGAGGTCGACGAAGGCGGTGGTGCCGCCGTTACC
>JACCDX010672190.1_pt1 | contig 21098 bp, 15 predicted proteins | sample 7449681 | NCBI WGS metagenome assembly JACCDX01 (sample SAMN15323450, study PRJNA562643) | freshwater metagenome | isolation source: river surface water | place: USA:Blue River Watershed | collected 2017-08-18
GATCCGGCAGTTCTGTCGGGTGGACAACGCGACTACGGGATCGACCACGACGGATATGAAGTGCACCACGCGGGGCATTGCCGAAAAGTCGGACCCGGCCGTCGGCGATTACACGGAGGCCACGCTGCCCGAGAGCTGCCGGTGCATCCGAGCGGGAATGCTCAGCGAGTTCATCCAGGCGGCCACCAGCAAGGACCAGGGCACCTGCGCGAGCATGTACCCCCAGAGGGCCTGCTTCTGGGGCCCTTGCCAGATGACCTCGCTTGCCTCGCCGGACAACGACTTCACCTACCTCCGCACCTCGGATATCAACACGGCCACCGACGACTGCCCTTCCGTGTGCTTCAACACGACCTCGATCACGGGGACGAGCAACATCGTGATCAGCGCAGGCCAGACCGTGGCATGCACGAGGGCCACATCGACAGACGGGACCACTGTAGAAACAAAGGAAGTTACAGGGCCTTCACCGCAGGATACGCAAGACGTCTTGGACCAGGTGGAGAACACCCTACGGCAGCGAAATATCCTAGAAGACCCCTCGTTCTGGGAGGAGAACAAGGTGTACATCGGCATCGGGATCGCGATCATCGTGTGTGTGATTATCATTATTGCAATGGTTGTCTTATCGAATAAAAAGAAGTCTAAAAAGTAAAACTACGTCCTCAATTTTGTTTCAAACTCGTTCACCTTATTGCGGCGTTCGGTCTGCCACTCACCCATCAATTGGTGATTCAGCCCGAGTTTCCACAATATCATGGTGATCTCTGCGTAATCATCCCGTTCTTGGAGATCTTCCGATACACTAGCCAGAACGCGAATCCTTCCAGGTGCTGCCCATGAAAACAGCATGTTACTCCTGTCGATCGTGATCGGTTTTTCGTAATCAGGATGAGACACGGTGATCTTGTCGTGTGCATGGCGAAGACTGGATCGAGTCTCGTACATCATTCGAACCATTCTCTCCAGTGCCTGTCTGACCCGGAGTGTCTCTGCCATCACGACTCGAACCATCTTTTTATGGTAGTGTTCGATTGGAATTCCGCTTGGATCCAGGCCGAATTCAATCATAGAGGCGACATTAAGAACAACTCGGTCGAAATCGTAGACTTGAATATACCCGAACTTTGGATATTTCGTTAATAATGCGTTCACCTCTCGTTGTAATGTGTTGAGGAACTGCTCCTTGGTACACGTTTCCTGGAGGCAAAAGAAAATGTCCATGATGGACACATACAAGGAGTCTTCAGTGGGGGGGTATTCGATATCCATGTTAGATTTAAAATGTGTGTAAAAATAAAAATGAAAAAAAAATAAAAAAAACCGACCGAAATGACTGGATTTTTGTGAAGTTCACATACACGCACCTATCGAGAGTACTTATCAAAGAACTCTAAAAACAAGGGTTCTTTCGATGTCTGTATGCTATCAATGACCACCGAGCCGTCCAATGACAGGATCTCGAATGTGGGGATCTTCATCCCAGGTTTCCTCTCAGCGATGGTGATTTGCTTTTCGGAAATCTTGGCGATAGCACCGTTCTCGGCAAGCCGAGCAATGGTAGGCTTGATCCGCTGGCACGGCTCGCACCACGTGGCCGTGTACGATACCATGGTGCTTTCATTCGCAGCAATGGACCACTCTGTAACATCGATCATTTGAATGGAGGAGGTCATTTTTCACTTTTAAGCGAATATTTTTTTCGACCATTCATTTTTTTTCAAAAAAAAAGATGAGTGATCCACCAAGGAAAAAAACCAAACTGGCAAAGCTCACAAACTACAATACCAAGTGTTCTGAAAGAAAATGCGAATCCATCATCCACCATGTATTCGAACATAATTTTATGTTTTGTGAACTCTGTCAAAATCAAGGGAAATTGTTCGAATCTGGGTTTTTTACCATCTATGGAAAAGGATTCGATCCAGTGAATCAAGACAATTATTACTTTTTAAAATCACGAAGACGAAGCGAAATTACTGCTATTGTAATTCAGAAATCAGATATCAAAACTCGAACCGCTTCATCGCCTCTTTCACTGACGCGAGGTCCTTCTTCACCTGGAGTCTTCGATAGAAGATCTCACAGTCCGCGTTAGAGCAGATCACCTCTTCGTACTTATTGCCCTGGCAGTCCTTGCACTGCTGTAAATACTTATCGTACAATTCTTGCTTCTCGTTCACCTTTGTCTCCGCTTCCTCCTTGAATTTCGGCCTGGAGCTCTCGCAGGACTCACACACTGGTCGGGAATCCTCCAGTACCTTCTGGCACTTCAAACACGTGAATTTTTTCACGGTAAACTTGAGCAACCCCGTCTTGTTCGTAGGCATCGTCTTCACGATGTGCAAGGTGTGCGTTCCATGGAACAGCACCGAGGTGTCGGGTATGAGGTGCTCGAAGAGCCGCTCCAAAGGCTTGCGCAGTTGCTGCTCCAAGTAGTAGTTCGCATCGATCGGTAGGTTGTTCTCCATCACGTACAGCGGGTGCTCGCTTTTCTCGAACGCCTTGGCGTTCTTCTCCGTTAAAATGTACACAAAAGGCACACGATCCCCACTCACGGGAGCACTCCCTGGATCCCGCTTTTTCATGCGCAGAGCAAGCTCTACGTGGGCCTGTTTCGACCCGTACATCTCCGGAGCAGTGGCCAGCGACTTGGTGATGATCAGTAGCGACAGGTCGACCTTGTTCGTGAGCAAATCTCTCACGGTGTTCTTCGCGTACTCCACCGCCCCTGGAATATTGCGGTTCTCGATGATGAACTCGAGGCACCGGTCCATGGTGTTCCGTACGAGACCGCAGTTATCTCGCCGGGCGTTTTCCAGGCCCTTCACATCGAGCTTGTCGTGTTTTTCTGCCTTGGTCCAGTAGAGTCCTGCGTATCTTTTCTTGTTAATGAGTAAGTAGGGATAGTAAATCTTCTCAAACGCGAGCGAGATCGGTCGAACGAAAAGGGTCTCCGTGACCCTTTTCGCCGCTTCCGGACCGAGTTTCAGCGCTTCTGCTACGGTGGAAACACCGAACTTGACCATAACACTGTCCGTGTCCCCGTACACGACCACTGCTCCTGGGTAGTTGCTCTCGACGAAGTTCTTGGTGGCCTCGATCATCTCCCGCCCGAAGGAGGTCACGCTCGCGCTGATCGGAATGCATGGCAGAGCACCGATCGTGGCCCCTGTGAACCCGTACACTGAGTTGGCGCTCACCTTTAACGCAAGCTGACGCCCGTCCATCACGGCCTTTTCGGAAGGATCGGTGGCCTTCTTCATGTCGGCCTTGGCCTGTGCTCTTGCGTCAAGGAGTTCCGTTAAAATAATAGGTAGAATGCCCTTGCAGAACGTCGAGCGGACAAAGTAGTGACCGGCTGGCGTTTTCTCGTAGTTCTTCGGGTCCATCTTTTCGACGTCCTCTGGTCTCAAAAGAGTCGAGTAGCACAGGTTGTGCGCCTGCATGATCGAGGGGTACAGCGAGGCAAAGTCGAGAGTGGCGATCGGGGTATCGTAGTACCCTCGCTTTGGCTCCAACACAGTGGCACCTTCGTAGCCCACATCGTTCGAAGGCTGCTTCCCGAATGCCTTCGGGATATTCGGAATGATCAAGTTGTGCTTCCTTGCCTTCCTGTAAATCATGGAAAGCACCTTGATCTGCTGGCCTCGCGAGAACAGGTAGGTCACCGGAACACCCGTGACTCTGGCCATCTCGATGTATCGGACAACGATCATCTGCTTCACCATCAGTAGCTGCGGCAACACTGCGTCCTTCACGCAGTAAACCGCAAGTCGAGTGCGGTCTGCTGCACTGCCGTTGTGCAGCACACTGATCATGGTGTAGTGCACATCTTCCTTCTCCTGCTTTAGGAATTCCGCACTCACCGCATTCAGGGAGTACGACGAGAGCTTCTCGTTCCTGTACATGTGCTGAATAACGTCCATCATGACCCGGCCGTCGTAGTTGATATCAAAGGATTCGCGTTTTCCGAACGCAGAGCTTTGAAAAGTAGACTTTTTCAGCATCGACTTGCGGTTCTTAAGCCGCCCGAGCAGCGGAAACGACTCGCTTTTGAGCATGGCGGCTCTGTTAAGCAGGTAAGGCCCGTCGAAGTTCTGGATGTTATACCCGGTTATGATATCGGGATCGCTGGCCCGCATGAGCCTCGCGAAGGCCTCGATCATGTCCTTCTCGTTCGAGAAGGTGCACACCTCGACGCCCTCTATGGGAAGGCACGAGCCGAGCACAAAGATTCGCTTTAGTGGTTCTTTCTCGATCGTGGAGAACTCATCCTGTTCGCTAGTAACGCCCTCTTTTCCGCCCTGGACGCACAAGTTCACGGCGATCTGGATCACGGGGTCGCACTTCGCGTCCGGAAAGTGGCCAGGTCGTCCAAGACACTCGATGTCGTAACTGAATATTCGCAAAGGCGCGAGTCGGGAGTACTTTCCTATGCTCTCGTGCGAAATGATCTCGTCGTACGTGACGTCCACTTCGATCTGGCACAAGGAGTTCTTTTTATCAGGCAGTCTCATCGTGTACGTTCTCGCAGGCAACTCAAGCCAGTTGCCTCCTACAATCGAGTTATCGATCATATATCGCATCGTGAACGCCATGTTGCTCTCGAACGTCTGGAGCGTCTGCTGGCGCTTCATAAGCTTCAAGTACGGAGACTGCAGCACGTTTCGAACAATACTCTGCATTCCTGGCTGAGACAACATCAACTTCAAGAACATTTTGGTCTGTCCGTGCGCGTAATACATGATGCTCTGCTGCATAACAGGCAACACTGCGATGACTGGCTCCGAAGGAAGGTCCGGGTGCTTGTTCAGAATCAAGCGGTTTAGATCGGCCCTGAACTCGCCACACTGCTCCGTACTCATCACATTTAATGGTGCTTCGCAGTACAAATACTGAGTGAACCCGTGTATATGCACGCATACACTGTTCCCATGACCAGTCAATCCGAAAACTCGTAGAATTCCAATCTTGCCTTTCCTGTACCCGAGCTGTTTCTTCTCTTCCTTTGAGTTCGGGTTGTTCTTCAAAGGATACCCATTGTAAGAATCAATATCCATGCATTGGAACACGAGTGGTTTCTCGATTGTATGGTTTTCAGCAGAAGGTCGCAGCCAATTTTCTTCGTCCTCAAAGTTCTCGGATCGGTCTACCACAGAACCTGATTCATCATTGCCGTCTGCCTGTTCTTCGTCGAAGTCCTCTTCTTCAAAATCGTTTTCGAATTCGTTGTCTGACATTTTTTTGATGTTCGAAAAAAGATTTTTTATATTGCTAAAATCAAAGTTCAGATAGAAGAGAGATGACTGAATCTGCTGACCCTACTGTAATTCCAGATAACCATTTGAAGAATATACAAGATCAACAGACGTGCGGAGACGGTAACTGTTTCCTTTACTCTATTTTGGGAGATGACGTATACAATGATAAAAAACGAACAAGTTTATTCCCTCATACAAGCACAAGAGCGGCACGAGATTGGTTGCTGAAAATTTACAAAGAAAACGGAGGCACGGATGAAGATGTAATGAGAAACATCAAACAAGATGGAGCGTGGGTAGTGGAAGATGCGAACTTAATACAGGCGATCGCAAATAGTTTAAAACGACGAGTATTTGTTATCGTTAGGAAACATTCGAAAACTGAGCAGTTCAGTGCCATCACCAGTTTCGCATTACCTGATAAAGATGAAAAACCCCCATTGTTTCTAATGCATAATGGATGGAACCACTGGACAAGAGGACACCTGGTTGAAGAAAAAACTCAACAATATTTTAAAGATTTCGTTGAACGCCATCCTGAAATAAACGTTCAGCAGCAGCTTTTAAGTCTATTAGAATTAGGCAAGATAGAAGTAGAAAACAGTGATGTTTCGAGAAAATCAAAACTTTCTTCCAAGTTGTCTGTTTCGAAAAGAACGAAACAACCAAAGTTTTTTATCTCTGTTGCCGTGTCCATCTTCATCGGTTTGATACTAGTGGCAGTTGTTACCATCGTGTCGACTCGAACTACGAAAAGTGTGCCGAAAACGGCCTTGCCAACAAATAACACACCAAAGTTTCCGGATTTACCAAACCAGCCAATTCCTCTGGTTCCGGTTGATAATGTATCTTCTGATACTCAATATATTATTTTGATTGTTCTTGCTTCATTTGTGGTGATTGAAATCGGTTTTATTTCTTACTCGCTAGTTAACGTCTAAAGCGGCGTAGGAATGTACTGCCAGTACGGTTTACCTTTGTTCTTGTTGCAAATAGACATCCATACCCTTTCTGCTTCACTTTCCTTCGACTTTGCATCGAACGATGAAAGATATGGGAGAAAACGCGTCAGTCCTACCATCTGACAGAGCTTCATGAGCAAGTACTGGTACTTGGGGATGTTGTTCCGTTTTGCCTTGTGTTTGATCTCCTCGAAGGGTTTGATGATGTCGTCGAACAAACGGGTGAGCACCTCCATTTCCTCCGGTTCAAGCGGTTCGGGTGCGCCCTTGTTGTTCGTGATGAGCCGGATGATCTTGGTCGCGTGCGCGTAGTACTCGGGCATGCGGAGCTCCTCGAGCCGCTTGATGATGCACTGTCTGGTGACCTTCTCGTAGTTCTTGATGGGGTCGACGCCCAGTTGCTTCAGGCGCTGCAGAACGCCTTCCTGCACTCTGAAGGGGATGGGCGTGCTCTCCACTCCCTGCATGTTCTCCACGTGGTCCTTGAAATGGGATCGGGGGTTGTAGGGCTGCTTCCTCCTGGATGACGGCGCGGCTGTGGCCCGCTCCAGGTCTTTGAAGGTGAAGTTCTCCAGATGGACGCTCGTGTCCACGGTGCCGCAGGCCATGCAGACCATGGTGGCGTGCTTCTCGTCGGAGATGAAGCTGTCCTTCGCCCCACACGCACTGCACGGCTTCTCGTCGTCGTTCATGGCCTTCGAGGTCTCGGTGGTACTGTTGCTCTTTACGTGCTGTAACGGGCGAAATCTTGCTGGAATCGCCATTGGCAGCACCTGTGTGTAGTAGTCCTGGATCTTCTTCTTGATCGCCCTGGCCTTCTCTGTCTCGGGAGTGAAGGCGAAGAACGCCGTGATCGTGCCCGGCTGCCTCGTGTGCGAGAAGAACGACTCTGCGGGGCAATTCACGATGTCGTTGTAGGACGCCATCCATTTCTCGTGAGCCTTCTCGAACTCGAAGCAGAGCGACGCGTGTGACGTATCGTTCTCGCCCAAAAGCATTTTCCTGACTTCCAGGAGCATCACGTTAAAGTCCTTTATTTCGCATAGCTCTTCGTACTTGTCTTTCCAAAAAGCGTTTTCGCTATCGGGGTCTTTCGTGTCCTCTTCAATAGAATCCGAGTCAGCGATATTTTCGCTGCGGTCGATTTTTTTCGGTCGCACGGCCAGTGACTTCTTGTAAGCGGTCTGCGCCTTCTCCTTCCTCTTCTTCTTCGAGAGACTGCGCATCCACTCGTGCGAGTCGCTGTCCCCGCTCTTTGCTTTGAAGTACGGTACTGCAGCAGAGGTTTCCATCTTTGAATGTATGTTAAATTTTTTTACTGATCATTTTTTTCAAAATAAAGGAGAAACGATTTTCGATGTGATCTTGCCCGCCTTGCAGATAAAAGGCACCAGGCCGGCGGGCTCGCACTTGCCGTTGAAGTGGATCACCGAGTCCTTCTGGTTGCCGAAGCGGATGACGTGCTGCCGCTCGAGCGGCTTGCGCACCGTGCACGACGAAACGGCAGGGTCGAAGGTCGTGCAGTAATTGTTTAAGGCATCCTCGAAGTCCAGAGATTGATCTGCGATTTCCCCCTTCGAATCAGGAGTATAGCTCTGGACGCGATTGCACGTCGCCTTGGGCGCGTCGACAAAGACACCGATGACCAGGTCCGTGAAGTACCCGAGGCCCATGAAGCGTGTGAGGTTCACGGAGCCGCACGCTACGAACCGAACAATGAAGAACGCCATGAACGCGTTCGAGATCCAGCGGAGCAGCTCGACATAGATGAACTTGTCCAGCACGACGTTCACGGAGTAGGCCACGCGGCTCACGATGCCCTCGGTGTTCTCCGTGATCACCGAGAGCGTGCGGATGAGCAGCCCGAGCAGCACGTACAGCGCGATGTAGAACCAGAGCCACTCGAGGGCGTAAAAGAACGGGTCCGCGAAGGTCTCGCCGATCGTGCTGATCACGGCGAACTTGAAGATCTCATACGCGAGCGGCAGGAAGACGTACATCCGGTAGAGCTTCTCGATGGCCGGGATCGCGCCTAGAGTGCCCCCGAACCTGGTGCGCTCGACCGACAGCACGACCCGGGTGTAGAACTCCAAAAGCTGCTTCATCTGCCCGTCGTAGAACGCAGGGATCGGCAATCTCGGGTACTCCTTCTCGAGGTACTTTATGACGATCGCCATGCGCACATTCTCGGGGATGTCGTTCGAGTTGAGGATCGCGTTCACGGTCGTGTTGATGTAGGCCAGGACTAAGGACAGGCCCATCGCAACGACCAGGAAAATCCCCAGGATAAACAAAATCGTCCTGACCATCTTCTTCACATAGTACATGAAGAACGCCGTGATCGGGGCGTCTTCCAGAAGCAGCTCCTCCTGCTTCGTAGCCGCGGACGTGTCCTTGAACAGTGCCACTTCGGCTGTTTTGAAAATCTCTGGCGCAGCGGCCTTGGTCTTCAGCTTCCGAATGTAAAAATTCGGGTCCTTCAGCTTGGCCCACGTCACGTCGGTGTTTTCGATCGCCGCTTTAGTGTGCTCTTGTTTGCCCTCGAGCTCGTTCCGTTTCTCCTTCAACTCGGCGATCTGCGCGGCGACCTTTTGCTGGTCCTCGAGAGCGGACCCCGACGTGCGCATCAAGTACGCGCGGCGCTCGGCTCCTGCGAGCTGCTCGTTCACGCTCTGGATCTCGGCAGTGTACTTCTTCTCGCCCGTCGTGAGCACCTTGTTGTAGAGATAGTGGTACCTGCGATCTGTGTTCTGCTTCGAATCATCGATCTTCTTGTCGATTTCTTTTTTCAATGCATCCTTTTTGGTCTCAATGTTCGACTTGATCTCGTCCAGGACGCTCATCCCGATCCGATGAAGCCGGTAAAACTCTTCATTTTCGTTTTTGTCTGTGGGTTTCCGAAGATCGGCTTCGCTTTTTCGGGTACTAGCCACTTCGTACGTCGCGCTGCCTATCGTCGCATACAGCGATGGAATCCTTGCCTTGTTTACCAAGAATCGCACAGTGTCTGATTCCAGTTTTTTGAACCCGTCCAGAACTGCTTCCGATATCATCAGCTTTTCTTTTCTCTGGAGCAGCTCGTTGTAGTTGTTCTCTACCGTCTCGATCCTGACCGAACTCTTGTCACTCGGGTAACGCAGCCCGTGCATGTATCCGAACTCCTGCCTTTCGGCCGCGAGCTCTTGTGCCTGCACTAAGCTTTTTTCGAGCTGTATATTCGCGATCAATGTTTGGAGGTAGAAAGTCACCGATTCTAGACCCTCGTGTGGAAGCACCTCTGTTTTTGTAGCTATCGGCTTTTCCTTCTGCAGCGCAATTGTTGTGACCGTTTCGTCGTCTAAGATGATTTCGTTGTACTTTTTCTTCAAGTCCGGGTGTTGATCCAGTAAGTAAGAGAATGACACCGTGTTGCGACCATCTGTTGCGTACGACCGCGTAAATTTTTCGATTAGTGGTTGGTACAGTGCGACTTTGCTGAAGGAGGCAAACAGGTCTCTGCTTTTCATCACCAGAATTAAATTTAGCAATTTCACGCTCCGCTGTTTCTTTGATTCGCTTAGACGATGATCCGCTTTTTTTTGCTCGATGATGTTCTTGATCTTCGATTCTAGTACGTCTACATCGATAATCATAGGTTCACCGGACATGATTTTTTTTCTTTACCTTTGGCGTCATAAAAAAAATTCCCATGGAATTAATTGCAGAGTCATTTGTAGACGACAAGCTGCACGAGTTAGAGGACGACGAATTCGTCATCGACGAGGAGATCATCGAAGAAGACATTGCCGACCACATTGCTGATGACCCTCTCTTCAACCCGGACGAGCAGGGCCGACCATCAAAAAAACCGAGCAGAAAAAAATTATCGAAAAAAAAAACCAGTGCCCCAGTTACAAGGAAGCGAAAAACCGAGGACGACGAAGCCGATGATAATTTTTCGCTCAACAGCAACGACAGAGTCTCTGACGAAGATGAAGAGGCCCCCATTTCCAGTGAATCCGAGCTATGCGACGAGGACGACGGCTTCGACGAGTACGACGAGGACGACGACGATAGCGGAGACGATCACATCACTGCGATGATGAGAGAGGAGATGTACAAACAAGAGCAAGCAAGACAGAGAATGGCAAAACTTCGAAAGCGAGTCGTGCGAGTTCTTCCCCCGAAACGAGAAATCAAACCAAGTGCTGCGAAACTGGCAGCTGAAGCTGCGACTGCAGCACTTGCAAAAAAGAAACTCGATGAGAAGATCACCACTCCCGAACAGTACCACATCGTTCCGCTAAACGCGTTCCCCACACACACGATCGGCTACGAGGACTACGCGAAAGAGGTCAAGGAGCGAGTCGCTCTTGGGCAGTCCAGGATCCGCACGGGCTTCGTGCCCTGCCAGAGCATCGCCTGCCCGGAGTTCTACACCACGGAGACGACACTGTGCTGCATGCATTGCACCGAACCAATCAATGGGATTCCGATTCCTCGCCTCATAAAACGCCACCAGTTTGCGAAGAACAATTTTACTTCGAATACAACACCAAAGGATCGCAATTTATACGTGGATGGCATGTACTGCACGTACGGGTGCGTCATTGCCGCTACCATCGAGCACGGTGATAGCGTGCTACTACAGCGGCGAATGCTTCGCGATTTTTACGGGCGGGACCAGGAGGTGCAGTGCGATTTCGGAGGCCACGGCGCCGACCGGCGCTTGGTGGACGCGTTCGTGCCCGCGCCGCCGAGAACGGCCCTTGCGAAGTTCGGCGGGCACATGTCCATCGAAGAGTTCCGGGGCTGCTCGCTCCGGGGCGTCAAGGTGACGCAGGTGCGCGTGCCGCTCATCCCGATCGTGCCGGGCTTCGAGGAGGAGTTCATTTCCAGGTGGTCCGTGTACCACATGGGCCTCTTCCAGGGCAGGGTGTTCGACGTGAACGACATGGCCGAGACGAACAACTCCAAGATGAACTCGAACAAGGGCGGCGCCACGCGAGCGCCGAGAAAACGGACGAAGCGCACAACAACGCAGGAAATCGCCCCTCCTGCCAGTTTCTACGAGAACGCCAAGAGCATCGACGACCAGATCCGCATCGCGAAGGAGGAAGCAGAAAAAACAGAAATCAAATTGTTCGGGGAGATACTGCCCTCGTCGGGTCCCACTAGTCCCGCTCGCCGCGCCAACAAGCCAGGAATACTGGCCTTGAGCGAGACGCCAGTGATGGGCAGTCCTCCCGGCGTTTCGCCGAAGAAGAAAAGTTTATTTGACTACATGAAACGGTCTTAAATATATCTTGTTTACAATAAACTGGAATGGGGATTTTCAACATGCCGAGGCCGGGCAACGCTATTCTAAACAACACCAGGGCCGCCATGGACCCTAGCTATCTCTACATGCCGCCAGTGGCTCAAATCGGGTTCGGTATAGAGATGATCAAAACAGCTGAATCAGTGCAGCAGATCGAATCGATGCAAGCGAATGTGCGCCAGATGCAAGCGCAACAGATCGTGCAGGCAGGAGGAGCCAACACGAACCTGGACAGCCTGCAAAGAAACGTCATCTACCGATGGACGCGATGGCTTTCGAATCTCGCCCCGTTCACCATCATCGCAGGAGTAGCTCTCCTGATCATTGGAGCGGTGACGAACAAACTCGAGTGGATCAACAAGACCGCGGCTGCGATCATCGCCGGAGTGGTGGGCTTCATGGCCACCATTCTCTTCATCACATGGGGCCCTCAGAGTGTGCGACATGCGACGAATTACAACATGTCGGGAATGTTAACATGTGGTACGTTTGGAGTTATTTCAGGTGTTATAACACATCTGATTTACCCTTAAATTATGGAGCAGCTGCTGTGCTATCGGGAGCGACGGGGGCTTTTGGTACAGAAGCTTTTGTATCATATGCTATTTTTATTGCTTCTAACTCATCCGCTGTATGGTAATCAGGTTTTAGCATTTCCAATAGTTTGCTGAATTCTTGTTTCATATTCTCATCTTTAGCTTGAGATTCTGCTGATTGTATATCTGCAATTAACTTGGCTTTGATTTTTTTCAATTTATTAGACATTGGAGTTTTTTCGGGTTTTTTATTATCGTCTTCCTTGTTGTCTTCGAAAAAACTATTCACCCATTCTTTGAAATCTTTCCATACCTTTTTGTATGTTTTGAATTCAAAATCTGTGGCAACTCCCATAAGCGAACGAACGACGAATACGAGATATAATGCCACTGATACCCAAGTAGCCACCCTGAATCCATTGATGTACATCTCGGTTTCTCGTAACAACGCTCTCGCCTCATCGATCTTGGCTTGTTCGTTACCGGTACCAGGGTTAAATAAAGATCTACGATCAAGGATTCGATTTAACCGTTCAATTTCGGCCAAAATCTCTGGCTTCTTTACGGTTTCCAAGTAGTACTGCATACCATAGAAGAGAAGCACTGCGGGTACGAAGAAAAAAGTTGCCGTCATGATTCGGTTGAGCTGAGAGGCCGCGTGTTGCACGAAATCGTACACTCCCATCATCACGAACGCGAACCCAACGAAAACGGCAGAGTAGAACAACAAGAGTACTTCGATTCGCAAAAGCCCGATCGCAGACGAAGTGCCCGGAATGAAATTGAACGTCGTCGTGGTAGTCGTGTCGGTCGGCACGTCCTGGTCGAAGGGGACGGCTTGGATGCGTTTTCGCGTTTCCTGGACCGTGTACACGACGAGAGCTACGAAAACAGTTAAAACGACAAGCAAAAACAGCTCGTCGGAGTAATTGAGAATGGTTATAGAGGGTTTCGGCTTATCGACCATGTACTCCTGGTGATGCACGACCCGCCCGTGAGGAGCATCGAACAAGTCGTCTTCCTCGTAGTATCGTGCGAGTTGTCGCTGATCGTGCATTCGCTTTGCGCGCTCGATTCGGTTCTTGTCTGCAGCAGAAAGGTCCATAGTAGTGGTCTGAGTAGCCATCGTGTTTGTAATATATTTAAATATTCTTTTCTTAAAAATCAATCTTAATATTTTTCGAGTCCTCTGGAGTTTCAAGCGGTGAGACCTTCACAGACGCGTTGGGGGCCAAAGCGGGCACCACTTCTCGGATAAACGTGTTGCCGTCCATGTTGTTCTGCTCGACCTCCATCTTCTGGCGCTCAATTAGTGCTGCGATCACGGGAGGCGAGTCTGTGATGGCCGTGAGTCGGAGGTTCTTGGACTTGCGCGTTCCGGAGGACGCATCGCTGCTCAGAAGAGGGTTACTGATCTCCGGCTCGGGGGTGACGATGAGCATCTGCTCCTTCGGGATGGACGGGAGCGCGGAATCCGTGTCGTCCTTTGGCGCGCTGTCCACGTAGGACGCAGGGAACGCGTGGGCGAACGGGTCGGCGACCTGGACCTCCTTCGAGTTGATTGGCGGAGGAGGCCCGGGGGTTTTCTTCATGTTACTGATGATCTGGTCTAATCGTAAGGATGGGGGCACTGGCCGTCCCCCGAGCACTTGGCCGCCGATATTCTTGAACGCCTCGCCGTGCTTGTCGCCCTCCGTGATGATGGGGGTGGTGTTGAACGGCCGGCGCTCCATCCGGTCCTCGAGGGTTCGGCGAACGGGCCCTGGAGGCAGCTGTTCCTTTGACTTTTGCTTGTCGTTTGGCCGCCCGGCGTCGGGGGTGTGGTAGATGTCCATGGGCTGTGGCGGAGGCATTAGCCGCTGCATGGGCTGTGCGTAGAGCGGGGGCGGCGCGCCCACGGCCGCGGCCATCTGCTGCTCGTTCTGCATGGCCCGCGCGAACATGTTCGCCTCGTTGGCCTGGTTCGCGAACGTTCTTGTAAGCGAGGGCGTGCTCGCATACAGAGGATTCTGGATATTCACTGCCGCGCCAGTTGCCGAAGAAGAATTCAGATGCGCCTTCTGCAGTTGTTGTATTTGTGCCTTCATCTCGTCCGCTTGCTGCTGATAGATCTGCTGCAGACGTTTTGCCTCCTGTTCCACTCGCGTGGTGACGAGATGGTCGACATCGGCAGAGGCATTCGACGAGGAACCCTTCTCCAGAGAGTACATGTACCGCTGGAACGCAAAGAAGCACAGTTGTTTCATGAACGTGACGCCTATGGCCAGCCAGGGGTTCATGCCCGACGTGCTAAAGACGGGCGTGCTGCCGTACTGCTCCGCTAGTCTGGAGATCGCGTCGTCGTACTCGCTGATGTTGCCCTTCACATAGCTGCCGATGCCGCTGAAATACCCTCGCATGGCAGAGGGGAACCGGGCCTGGTTCTGTAAGATCTCGAGCCCGTTGGCCACGCCGTTGATGTAATGGTAACTAGCACTTCTCGCCTCAAAAACACTCTTCATGTGCTGCAATCGCCCCCACTCAACCCTCAGAGTCTGCAGAGAGTCCTTCTCCGTGTAGCCCCTCTTTTTCGTCAAGGGAATCCCCTCGTTCTTCAGCATCGATAGTCGGTGCAGCAAATCTGCCTTCTCCCGCTCCTCGGCCTCGATGGACGCCTCTTGTTGGGCGTAAAAATCGTCCTGTTCCGCGTAGCTCGGCTCCTCGGCGTACTGCTCCGCCGGGGCCTCTTCGGCGTACTCCTCTACGTCTGGTCTCCTCTTCGACTTCTTCTTCTTCCTCCTCTCCGTGATCACCGGGACGTCCTCGTCCTCGTAGAGCGGGCGGTCGACGTCGTCAGGGTCGTAGTAGCGGTTCGTCGGCTCCAAGACCTCCTCTTCTTCTTCCCGTTTCCTGGCCTCGTACTCTGCGCGCTGCTCCCGTTTCTTTGCTTTCTTCGAGATGGCGAACTTGGCCTGGTTGTTCCCGATGGAGCTGAGCACGGCCTCCTCTTCCTGGTTGAGATCATCGTCGGCCGGCGGGACGAGCTTCTCCATGCTCGGGTTCTCGAGGCCGACGTCGTAGTGGGAAGGCAGATTGGCCTGGAACGGCACCGGTGTGTTGGCCGTAAGACGGACGCTTTTCAAAGCACCTATACGGTTTTGCACCACCGGTCGATACTTCTCTATGTCGTCCTCCTCGGGATCATCGAGATTGTAAAGAGTGCTGGACTTTTTTTTAGAGCTACTGTTGCGGTGTAATTTTACGCTACGTCCCATATTGTTTAACTTAAAGATACATTTTTTTAAAAACGAATTATTTGTCTTCACGACTCCATCCGGACTCGCTTCGACGGATCGGAAGCAGGCTTCACAGGGCTGTTATTCGGCGTGGACTTTGGGGTAACTTTTCCTGCCATGAAAATTCGGATGATGTTACCATTACTACTCGCATGAGAGGAATCACTGCTCTGCGTTTCCACTTGCTCGGTGTTTTGAATGTCCACCATCGCACTCGCACTCTTCAGGCAATTTACAAATTCTTCCTTATTAAGCACGTACTGCTGCCCGTCGATCATGATCAGGTTGTTGTGTTCGTAAATCGCCCAAATTGTAGGAGATACCCCAATTTCCATCAAAGGTGCTTTGAGCGGCGTGTCTGCCATGCAACACGCCAAGCGGAAGGCGCTCTTGATCTGGTCTTGTTCGCTTGGCCTGGCGGAGAGATCGCTCAGGCGCAAGTAGTATGTGGACATGGAAGAAAAAAACGCATGCATGATAGTCCTCCAGTGCGTCATCTCTATGGAGGTGTCCGTGAAAACGTGCTCCAAACATCCGGACTTCACTGCATTGATCAGTTGGGTGATCAGCTGTTGTGCGTTTGACATTTGGGTAGAAGTAGGAGTTGATGGGGTGCACACCACAATAGAGCCCTTCATCTTCCCCGCCATGAACGAACAAATCGCGCATTTTGTTTTTTCCTGTGATCGTGTCGTTGGTATAAACATCCCCTTGAAAACCTTTGCTTGGTTTGTGACGATCTCGAGTTCCATCAAAGAGAACCAGTACGCGATGTTATAGATCTTGTTGCTGGACTCTTCGCATGAGAGGAAGAAGTCGTGTTCGTTAACGGACGTCATTATAAAGTATTTACAGGAATTGGGTGGTCACTACTACGCGTGCTTATATCCGATTCAGCCGTTACGATGTCATTACAACCCATGGCCTTGGCACGTGCGACGATTTGTTCTACTGAGTATCCCGTTATGATCATGATTGCTATCTCTCTCTTCACAGGGCACAGTATCTTCGAATGGATGCCGTGAATAAACCGTTTCGCTTCCATTTCCCCCTCGATGAGTACGCTAGTCTCTGTGAAGTAGAAAGGAATCTTCGTGTCGCACAGATTCGCACACAGGCTGTTCATCAGCTTCTTGTTCTCGTGCACGAAGAGAACTCCTATGTGATCGCTGCACACCTTGAATAATCCTGCTCGCGAAGTAAATGCCCCGCTCAGGAATCGGAGCGAGTTCTGATCACGCAGGGGCTTCGATACGGCCTTGTCGAAGAGATGGCGTGTGATCGAGTACGAGTAGTTGAACGAAGGAGGGGCGTCTAACTTCACCACTCCTCCTATACTGTGCTCGCACATCTGGAACGCAAAGGGATATACTCCGTCTGTACCCAATCTCCCATTCCCTTTGTCTGTGAGATGAAATTTTATATACGTCGTCAGAGACTCTGGACTTGCAAATCCGACAGGAACCTGAGGAAACGACGGGCCTAGACCACTGCAGGTGTTCAAGAGTTGCTGAAAATCACACGGCTTCATCTTGCCCTTGATGGCCATCGTGTTTAGCTGCATGAAGGTCGTGTATGCATGCATTTTTTTTGTCGCTTCTTATATAATAAATATTTTCATCTCCTTTCGTCTCAGGAGCGCAAGTTCAAAAACTAATATGAAATATGATATATTCGTTCGACCATGAATGCCTTTAGGTCTTTAATCAAATAGGCCCCACACAAAAACACTGAGATACCTTTTTGTCTTTTTCATTTTTTAAATTTTTTACTTATATACAAAATATTTTCATCTTCTTCTTGTCCTAGGAAAATGAGCAAAACTCGTTTTCAAACACTAGATGAAAAACGAAATTACCGAAATTTTAATCGCAATGAACACCTTCGGAAGCAGGCAAAGACGAACGAGGAGAGCTAACCAAATCGTTCGGATCGTGCTGGAAGCGCCACGAAGAATCTTCCCCGAGGGTGTTCGACATTGTTTGCTGTAGAGCGGCAATGGAACATGAAAACTGTTTATAACACAAAAAAACTAGGACACCTTTTTTTTGCTCAACGAGAGGACACGAGTTTCACGCTGTTCTCTTCTTCGCCCGATCGTCCTCTTCCCATGATTTCGTTGTACGAGTCGGCCTCGAAGAGGTTGAAAATCGGGATGCAGTAGCCTTGCTTGTTGCACGTGGTGTTCTTCGGGCACTCGTGGTCGTGACGGCATGTCGTGCCGTACTGGCCGCTCACTCCGATACGTCCTCGCCAGATGGGCACTTGCACGATGGCGTCCTTTTTCTGGGGATACACGAAGTTCTTCGGGGGCAAGATGTCGGCCACTTTGACCTCCACTTCGCTTTTCTTCGCGTTCTGCAAATCGTTAAGCTCTGTGATGATTTTCGGGATTGTTTCGTCTGTTACCGACGCGGTCGCGCCTTCCTTTTTCTGATTGTACCGCCATATCTCGATAGAAAAGTATGAGATACCTGCTATAAGCCCGATAGCAATGATAATCTTGATAATCGTTGACCAGTGCATGCTTTACTGTTTATTCTTTAATACATTAAATATTGATCGTAAAAGACAAATAATTGTGCTCAAGGCTACTCGCTCGCAGTTTGATCGTCTCATTGATGTTTTCCCGCTCTGCGTATCGTTCTTTAGGGTATCCGTTTTGGATCTGATACTCGATGAACCCATTGATAATCATATCACGTGCCTCCGTCAATGTATCGACGTTAATCATACTCGCCTCCAATCCATCAACACTGGTTGGAATCACATCCACTACAACGTCTGATGGGTACAAGACGCGCTTGTGTGCATGAGAATCCAATTTTTGGTTTAACTCTGTGTAAAACGCATTCACCAGTAACTCTACTTGTTCCGCCTTCTTTGCACTTGAATTATCAATGATTGATTGTCTTTGAGAGAAGCGAGAAGCCATATTGTTTTTCGGTGGTGCAGAAAATTTATGGTGTATATTTAAAGTCATGTATAAGCACAAGATCATAAAAAAACATCAGGCCTTGATAAAAGAAATCCAAGCACGACTATGGGCGTATCATATTTTCTTCGGTCGTTACGAAAACTACTTTGTCGTTCCGCTGAAACGGGTATTGACTATGATTGTCGTTGCTGCAATGTTAATAACACTCGTGCTGGTAATCTTAGCATTCGTGAGGAGGAAAAGTGTTAGTACCGATGTTACGGTATCTCCTTCTACGCCAGAAGAAAAGCCAAAAGAGGATACAATTTTCACGGTGATTGTTCCAGTACCCGAAGGTTATGAAGAAACTGCTTCATATACATGGATTGTGTTAATCGTGAGCGGGGTCTTGTTGCTCTTACTCCTTGGCACGATGTTTTTCATGAAACGAAGCGCCAAAAAAGATCTGAAAGCGATTGAAGGAAATTGGGATATCATGTATTCCACTCTAAAACGCAGTAAATCTTCTCTCGAGCGCCAATACGAAGACGAATTGAAGACGAATAATCTTGAGGTAGAAAACCTTACTTCTGAACGCGATGATTTGAATTCTCGATTACTAAAACTCGCAGAGGAAAAGAAAGCAGTAGAAGAAAAACTACAAAAAGAGAAGGAAGACATGGTTGCTAAAATGGAAAAATTGCAAAAAGAAGCTCTTGATATTAACAATGCGATAAATACGCGCTTTGAAGCGGAAAAAACGCTAACGGAAAAAGTCAATGGATTGCAAGAACAAGTGAAGAAGTTAGAAGAACAAAAAAAAACAATAGAAGCTAGTTCGATCAACGAAAAAGAAGAGGCAGTGAAATCCAAGACTGCAGAGATACAAGAAAAAAACAGGCAAATCAACGAACTTAATGGCAGAGTAAAAGCATTAAAGGAAGAACAGGAAAAAAAATCAAAAAGTGCAGACAACATTAATCAAAAAGTTAGCGAATTAGAGAAAACACTTGCAGCGGTGCGTGTGGACAATCAAACTATTGGACAAACAAACATTGAAAAAGCAAATAAAATCCAGCAACTCGAGGCCAAAAATCAACAACTTACCGAGAATTTACAAAAACTTGGAAAGGTCGAAGCTGATATTGTCGCACGCATAGAAGAGCTTGCTCAAAAAAAAGATGAAGTTTTAAAACTGCAAAACGAACTACAAAAAAAAGATGGGGAAATTGATGATTTGAAAAAAAAGTTCGACAAAATGCAACAAGAAATGAACGAAAGAATATCATTGAAGAACATGGACCCGTCAGCGTTCACCACCGAACACATTAAATTTTTGACGCAGCAAGTTGAAGATTTGACTCTTATGTATGAAGAGTATTTCAAAAATGTAGATCCAAAAGATCGAGAAAAATTGAAAGATATGTTTACTCAACTTGCTGAAATGGCACGAGTCAAGAGCATCGAGGAGCAAGAAAACTACAAAAAACGAAAAGCTAGAGATTAAAATCTTATTATACAAAAATGACTTTTTTTTATTTGCACATATGTAATTCCGGTCTCACCTTCTCCACCGCCCATTATACGAACACAACTAAAACCGCTCTTTTATTTTTTCATCCTAACCGTCAAAAATGTCCAATGGTACACTTCAACAAATGGCATCGAAAGGTGTCCAAGATGGCCACTTGTCCATCAGCCCGGAAACCTCTTTCTTCAAGAGAACCTACAAGCGAGTGTCTAACTTCGCCATCGAAGCGATCGACCAAGATATCCCACAACTAGTCTGGGGTCAATCACGACAAGTCCAAATCTCCCGAAATGGTGACCTTTTAACGGACATGTATCTTGTAATCGAGACACAACTCCTCGAACTCGCCGTCCCAGGGGTCGACAACGTGTACTTCACACCAAGCACAGGACATGCCGCTTTGCAACAACTTGCACTCGAAATCGGTAACAACTCCATCGACCAATTGACCGGAGACTTCCTCGAAATCCTCCATGAGCTCACCTCCACCTCTGACGTCAACGTCAATGAGTTGGTTCTCCGAGGTAACACCGTCAGCCAAATGATCGCCTACTCCTTGGACGGTAACGACTACTCCACTGCAGGCGCTGACATCGTCCGAATGTACATCAAGTTGCCATTCTACTTCACCATGGCCAAGTCCCAAGCCCTCCCAGTCATCGCCCTCCAATACCACGACATCCGGGTCCGATTGCAACTCCGAGCCAAGAACGACTTGATCGTCTACACCAACGCCGCCAATACCACCCTCCATGCCACCAACAACGGAGACATCACCGCCGCTTACATCATGGGAATGTTCGCCTTCTTAGACTCCCTCGAACGACGATTATTCGCAGCTAACGCTCACGAATACTTGATCCGAAACGTCCAAGTCTCCAACTACCACACCAAGAACGCCGGATCCCAAGGAAGCCGAGTCGCCGCCTCCGTCATCTTCAACCACCCATGCCTCGCCTTCATGTGGTACGTCCTCACCCAAGCCAACCTCGACGCCAAGGACTACTTCAACTGGGAACTCACCCCAGGACTCGGAGATGACCCATTAGTCACCGCCACTATTAAGTTCAACGGCGCAGAACGAGAAAAGCCACGAGGCCCACTCTTCTGGCGAACAGTCCAATCCTCAATGTACTGGCCACGAACTCCACGAAAGAACCTCTACACCTACTCCTTCGCCAATAACCCTAACGCATGGTTCCCAACTGGTAGCGTCAATCTTTCCCGAATCGACAACGTCACCCTCGAATTCACTTTCCGATCCCTCGACGCAAACGGAGACACCTACGGAGACGCAAACATCTCAATCTACGC
>JACCDX010724998.1_pt1 | contig 21092 bp, 19 predicted proteins | sample 7449681 | NCBI WGS metagenome assembly JACCDX01 (sample SAMN15323450, study PRJNA562643) | freshwater metagenome | isolation source: river surface water | place: USA:Blue River Watershed | collected 2017-08-18
GATTATTTTGTTGATTACCAGATAGGTTTCAGCGGCTGTCTCGCCAGCTAGGGAGTAGGCCTCATCTGCTAATTTCACGTGTTGAGCATCGCGGTCCGAGTTGGCATAAATCGCAACAGTTGCAATTCCGCTGTCTTGAGCTGCTCGGCTAATCCGCACTGCAATCTCGCCACGGTTAGCAATCAGCAGCTTGGTGATTCTTCGCTCGGCCATAATCCGATAGCTTATTGGTCAAAAACCAGTCAAATTTATTAGTTATCAACAAAAAATTGTTGATTTTGTTGAGTTTATCGCCAGAAGTCTTGGTAGTTGAAGCCCAGTTCTCTCATCAGGCCTCTAAGTGCAACCAGCGAAAGCCCAACTACCGTGTGGTAGTCACCTTCGATGCGTTCGACGTAACTGCCGCCGATCGAGTCAATTGTGAAGGCCCCGGCAACTGCTAGCGGCTCTCCGGTAGCGACATAGCGCTCAATCTCTTGATCGCTTAGGTCGGCAAAGTGAACGATTGTCTTGCTGCAGTGGCTCACGCTGTTACCCGAAGAATCAATCAAGTGATGGCCTGAAAGAAGAGCCCCTGATTTTCCGCGCATCATCTGCCAGCGCTTGATGGCCACGGAAGCCTCGAGAGGCTTTCCATAAATTTCACCCTCAAATTCCAGTGCGCTGTCACAACCAAGAATTAACGGTAATTCAGTCTTACCAACCACTGCCTCTGCCTTCGCTTTGGCTAACAGCAGGGTGAGCGCCTCAGCTGAGCTCGGCGCAAGTTGTTCCACCAATGCTTCCTCGTCCACTCCAGGCGCCATTGCTTCAAAGGCAATACCGGCCTCAGTCAAAAGCTTCTTTCGAGCCGGGGAAGTGGAAGCGAGTAGCAATTTAGTCACCAAACAAGGTTAGCTGTGAAACACTAGGCGGATGCAGCTGGAGCTCAAGATTGAAAAAGTCGCCCATGGCGGGGTCTTTGTCGCAAGACCTGAGGGCAAGGTGATCTTTGTAGAGGGAGCCTTGCCAGGCGAAACTGTATTGGCTGACGTTGTTGATGAAAAATCCAGTTTTCTTCGTGCGGTGGTTACCAAGGTTTTGCAAGCCAGCCCTCATCGCCAACCACATTTCTGGCCTGAGAGCGAAGCGGGGGCCGGCGGCGCTGAGTTTGGTCACATCGAACTTAGCTATCAGAGACAGCTCAAGACAGAGGTTTTGCAAGAGTCGCTGATGCGATTTGCCAAGTTTGAAAGCGATGTGCAGGTCGCTGCAGTTGACTCAACCGATGGTCTTCACTACAGAACTCGCATCCAGGTTCATTACGACTCGGCAGGAAAAGCCAGTGTCAAGAAGGTGCGTAGCGAAGACCTGGTGCCAGTCAAATCCCTGCCACTTGCGAATAAAGAATTAGAAAAGATAGCTATCGCCAATTATGCAGGTTTCAAAAACCAACGCGTAGCCTTTGCGATTGACAGCTTTGGCAACATCGCCCCATCTGATCAAACTCCATTTCTGTCTCAGGTAGTGGGGAAGCGGCTATTTGAGATTTCACTCGGTAGTTTTTGGCAGGCTCATCGCGAGGCTCCATCGGCTTTAGTTGGTGACGTAATGGCAAAGCTAAGTAAATTTCAACCGAACAGTATTTTGGATCTTTATGCAGGTGTTGGCCTTTTTGGAGCATCCATTGCTGAGCAGTATCCCGCTTTGCAAGTAACTTCTGTCGAGCTGAGCAAGCAGGCGATCAAAGACGGCAAGCGCAGCTCGAAAGATTTGAAGAACCTGAAATTTGAAAACTCAGATGTGCTGATGTACCTGCGCCGAAGACAAGAAGAAATCGACACTGTTGTGTTAGACCCTCCGCGCTCAGGGGCTAACAACAAGGTTTTGGGTCAACTAGTTCGCCTGAAAGCTAAGAACGTTATTTATGTTGCCTGCGATCCGGTTGCGGCCGCTAGGGATTTAGCTGAGCTGACAGGACAGGGCTATCGCCTTGTTGAGATGAGCGCACTGGACATATTCCCCCAGACTCATCATTTTGAAACTGTCTTGTCTCTGCAACTGGCTAACCTATAGGCATGGGGATTCGCGTTGCCATCGTTGACGACCACGAAGCCATTCGGCTGGGTTTTGGCAACTACTGCGAGAAACAAAATGTAGAGCTAGTTGGTTCAGCAGCGACTGTTGATGACCTACTTCAGCAAATTGATGGCAAAGATTGTGCTGTAGTTGTCACAGATCTAAGCCTCTCAGATGGCTCCAGCGTCAGTGAAAATGTTCAAAGACTTGTTGCTGCGGGACCGGCCGTACTGATTTTTTCCATTGCTGACAAACCAGCACTGATGAGAGCTGCCGTGAGAGCCGGGGCAACCGCAATTGTTCCGAAGAGCCAGCCAATGGAATCACTTTTCCAGGCAATAGAGCTGGCCAGCCAAGGCGCAATCATCAACAATGCCGAAACCACGGCAACCATTGATTCAGACTCATCGTTTAAGGAGGCCTCTCTATCAACTAGAGAGCGAGAGGTTCTTTCTCTCTACGCTTCGGGTATGAGCCTCAAGCAGGTTGCGTTTCAGCTCGAAATAAAGCAAAGCTCCGCTAAAGAGCACATAGATCGAGTCAGGGTTAAGTACGCCAAACTTGGTCGCCAGGCTGCGACCAAAGTCGACTTGTTCAAGCGGGCGGTGGAAGACGGAATCATCTCGGGGGAGCTGCTCTAGTGCAGCTAGCATCGATTGCCGCCAGCCGGCTTGAAGAACTAATTCGAAGAATTAGTGGGTGCGTTCATTTACTGGTTGTTATCGAGGTTTCAGTAAATGGTTTTAATCAGATAAGTGAAACGAATGACTTTGGCAACTATCTACTCATTTTTTACCTAGCCATTGCAAGTCTTACGCTTTTGTCTCTTTGGTTTGGAAGAGGCAAGGTCATTCCACTCGCATACTCGTCCACAGTGCTGATGATTGTTTTGTTAAGTCCAATATCCAACATCCAAGATTTTGACTTTGGAGCCAATGGAAGACCTTGGATTTGGTGGGCAATAGGTTTTGCTGCGATCTTGTTTGCGGTTCACACCAAAACTTGGCTCTGGGTGACATATCTAGCCGTATTGAGTGCCAGCTGGTTTGCAATGGAGTTAGTTATCTTTGGTGAGCAGAGAATTTCCCAGGCAACTCTCGATTCAGCATATGTTGTGGTCTATTGCGTTGCTGTCATGGCCTTAGTTTCTTTGGTTCGTGATGGAGCGAAGGAAGTCGACGTTGCAAACGGTGAGGCGATAAGTAGTGCTTTACAGCAGGCTCGAGCGGAAGCAGTTGGTCGAGAAAGGCAGCGTGTAGATGCTCTAGTTCATGATCAGGTGCTTCATACACTTCTACTCGCAGCCCGAGCCCAAGCCCCCGATGAAAAAGCAGCTGCGGCTGAGTCCGCTTCACAGGCCATAGCTTCGCTCGAGCGGGCAAAAAGCGATCAAGACAAAAGCGAAGTCGTAACGACTGCTGGCCTGTTCCGAGCAATTGAAGATGCTGCTCTCAAACTTGACACGAGAGTGTCGGTGGAGATTTCTGGTGCAAGTTCGGCGGCACTGAGGCCAGAAATAGCGCAGGCCATGACAGAGGCCACGTTGCAAGCATTGGATAATTCAATTCAGCACTCAAGGGCCAGTGAGATTCGACTAGAGCTAACTTCAGATAAGTCCGGTGTCAGATTTATCGTTGAAGACAACGGCGTTGGTTTTAGACCAGAACGAGTCTCTAGGGATCGCATAGGAATCAACACATCAATCCGATTTCGCATGAGCTCAATCGGTGGATTTGCTGAGATAACCAGTGAACCTGGCAAAGGGGCAAAAGTAATCCTGGGGTGGCCAAATGATTAGGCTGAACCGGTACTTACTGGCGCTGATCGCATTTGCATTTGGCACCTATCACGGATTGCTCGGAATCTTTAGTCTTGCGGAGTACTCGAATCCAGGGCTGGCAATAACTGCCATTGGCATTTACTTTTTCACCCTTTCATTCGTGGTATTCGATAAAGCAGGCATTCGAATGTCAATCATCTCTGCGCTTATCGTTCTTGTAAATACAGTAGTTGTTTCGCAATTGATTTACGCCGCACTTCCTCGCGTAACCGAAGGGAGCTATGCAACTTGGCACATAGGAGCACTGAGCACACTGCTAGGAATTGTTGCAATTCGACAGTATCCAGCCCTGGCCTGGTTCGGTTTCGTTTTGATCTCCGCACAGGCACTCGCTTGGGGTGGATTGCAAGTGGCATTTAATAGCGGCTTGGTTGGTGGTCTGCTTTTAGTTGCCGTGGGTCAAGCTGCATTTTGGGCAATCGTTTCGAGTGCCAATAGTGCAGTTGAATTTCGAATGCGTGCGATTGAAATCGATACCGCTGTGACTGCCGCATCGGCGGCGAGAGCCGAGAAAATGCAGCGTCTGCAGCAGACGCTGAGTTCAGCAATGCCTCTGCTGGAGAAGATTCGGCGTCAGTCGGGCGACTTAAATCCAAGTGATCGAGCGGAGGCAGTGTTGCTTGAAGCCCAATTGCGAGATCAGATTCGCGGTCGACTACTTCTTAATCCCGATGTAATCAAAGCTACACAGGAGGCTCGAATTCGCGGGGTCGAAGTACAGCTTCTTGATGACGGCGGACTTGATGATCTAAGTGATGACGATAGGGAAAAGTATCTTTCTCAAATCACCGAACATTTGCGGAATGTGAAGGCCGGGAAAGTTGTGATTAGGGCGTCAATTGGTGAGAGTTGGAGAGTCACCATGGCAGCAATTCAGAAAGATGCTGATCGACCAGATTTGTTTATCAGGCTATAAACAAAGGCGACCGAAGCCGCCTTGTTCCCCGAAAGATTCCGCAACCCTTCTTCGCGTTTTGAACCTTTTCTTAAGCAAACCACTTTGGTGCCAAGAATCTGATGTTTTTATCAATTTCCCTATTCAGCTCTTTAGGGGACAAGCTAACGCCTGAGCTCACCTTCCCATTCAGTCCCAAGTTGCCCTCTGAGGCCCTTCCGGCCGCGCTGCCAGGCTGATTTCTTTTGAATTTCCGCTCTTTCGCGACTGTTCAAAACTGAGTGAATTACGGCCAGTGCCGCAGCTTCCTCTTCGGCATTTGCACCCGAGATCTTTACTAGCTCAGCTAGCTCTTCTACAGAAAGTTTCTTCATCAAAGCGGAATGTTTCCGTGCTTCTTCGGTGGCAAATTAGCGCGCTTGGATTTCAGCGCCCTGAGGGACTTAGCAATCTCGGTTCTCGTTGCGGCGGGTTCGATAATCCCGTCCAGCTCGCCTCGCTCAGCGGCAAGAAAAGGACTGGCTACGTTATAGGTGTATTCGCGGGCAAGCTGATCCCTAACCTTGGCAATGTCTTCACCCTTTTCTTCTGCCTGCCTGATTTGATCCCTAAACAAAATATTTACAGCACCCTGACCACCCATGACTGCAATTTCTGCCGTCGGCCAGGCCAGGTTAATGTCAGCACCAAGCTGCTTGGAACCCATAACGATGTATGCGCCGCCGTATGCCTTGCGTGTGATGACCGTAATCAGTGGAACGGTTGCCTCGGCATACGCGTAGAGCAACTTGGCCCCTCGGCGAATCACTCCTGCCCACTCCTGATCGGTTCCGGGTAGATAACCAGGGACATCTACCAAGGTGATGATTGGAATAGAAAAAGCGTCACAGAACCTAACAAACCTGGCTGCCTTTTCTCCGGCGTCAATGTTGAGGGTTCCAGCCATCTGCAGAGGCTGGCTTGCCACGATTCCAACCGATTGTCCATCAATGCGAGCAAACCCGATAATGATGTTTGGCGCAAATAGCGGCTGTATCTCTAGGAATTCTCCATCGTCTACCACCGTCTCAATGACCGTGTGCATGTCATACGGCTGGTTCGGGCTATCTGGAATCAAAGTGTTTAGTTTTAGGTCTGATTCCGTAATCTCCATCTCTGAATCACTCTGGAACCGAATTGGGTCTGACAAATTGTTTTCTGGCAAATAGCCAACTAGGGCCTGAACAAAATCAATTGCATCTTCCTCGTCAGAAGCGAGGTAATGCGCGACACCTGATGTTTCGTTGTGAGCGCGTGCTCCACCCAACTCTTCCATTCCAACGTCTTCACCGGTCACGGTTTTGATTACATCTGGTCCCGTTACAAACATGTTTGAGGTTTTATCGACCATGATCACAAAGTCGGTAAGAGCCGGTGAGTAAACAGCACCACCAGCAGCTGGACCCATGATGATTGAAATCTGTGGAATCACTCCAGAGGCATGAGTATTTAGACGGAAGATTTCTCCATATTTTCCAAGCGCGATGACGCCTTCTTGAATTCGTGCACCACCAGAATCCAGGATTCCGATCAGTGGAACACCATTCTTTATTGCATGCTCCATGATCTTGATGATTTTGTTTCCCGCAGCTTCACCCAAGGAGCCGCCAAAGATTGTGAAGTCCTGGGAGTAGACCGCTACCTGGCGACCGTGAATGGTGCCAAAGCCCGTGACAACCGAGTCACCATAAGGTCTTTTGGCATCCATACCGAATGCATTTGCTCGGTGACGAACAAATTCATCAATCTCAACAAAGGAACCAGGATCAAGCAGCATCGCAATTCTTTCGCGAGCAGTTTTCTTCCCCTTGGCGTGCTGTTTTTCGATTGCGGCTTCACCAGCCGCGTGAACTGCTTCGTGGTAGCGGTGTTTGAGGTCCTCGAGCTTGCCGGCAGTGGTGCTCAAATCTGGTTTATCGCTCATGGTCTCCTCACTAGCTCTCCTACTTTATTGCTCGATTAAGGGGTTAAATTGCACGGTTGCCACAAAGAGATTCAAAATTCGTTGCGGAAAGCTACAAGCAGCAGGGCTGGAATAGGGTTTTCCTATGGAACTGCCAAAATCCAAAGCTGTCGTCTCAGACCTGCGTTTTGTGCAGTCAGTGGATTCAACCAACCAGCAGCTGATCCGCGAGCATCAAGAGCTACAGGATTTTTCGGTTTTGGTCGCAGCTTCTCAAACAGCAGGTCAGGGCCGGTCTGGAAGAAGCTGGGTATCTGAGCCAGGCGCCTCTATATCTCTTTCTGTTTTATTGAGGCCCAATTTTCCGCAGCGCTCTTCGCTGATTACTTTTCTAATGGCAGCCAGTGCCCACCAAGCCTTAGTGAAACTCATCGAATCAGACCTGCTTTCTATCAAGTGGCCTAATGATTTGCTGGTGGGTGAGCGAAAGTTGGCAGGCATTCTGGCAGGGGCGAACCCTGATGGGAGTGTGGTGGTTGGAATAGGGATAAATCTCTCGACTCAGTCCACCCCAGACACTGCAATCGCATTGGATGAGCTGGCAACCTCAGATTTTGACAGCGTCTTAGCGTCGACACTTTCGAGGCTCAAGCAGAACTGGAGCAGATTCCAATCTGATGAGCCGGTTGATTGGCTTTTGCAATACGTTCGCGACAACTGTTCAACTTTGGGCATGACAGTTCGCGCTCAACTGGTAACGGGCGATGAGATCGTTGGTAAAGCGGTTGATATTCAAGACGATGGGCAACTAGTAATCTGGGCGGATAGAGAGCATGTCTTGGCAGCCGCCGATGTTTGGCATTTGCGTAAGTAGGGGAAATCCATGGTGAGAATTGGAGTGATTGGAGGTGGCCAACTCGCTCGCATGATGCAACCTGCAGCAATTGCACTGGGTTTGAACTTGCAGGTCTTGGCAGAGAACGAAAACTCATCGGCTCATCTAGCAGTCACAATGGTTGGTGATTACAACAATCTTGAAACCCTGAAGAGATTTGCCAAGACTGTCGATGTCATTACATTCGACCATGAACACGTTCCAGTTGCACACCTAAAGCAATTAGAGGACGCAGGTGTTTTGGTTCGCCCGGGTAGCGCTGCGCTTATTCACGCTCAGAATAAGTTGATCATGCGTCAGGCCATGGAACGGCTAAACCTTCCGCAACCTGGTTGGCAGGAAATCAAGGCAGAGAAAGACTTGGCCGATTTTCTAGCGCACCACAAAGAAGCTGTAGTTAAAACGCCGATCGGCGGTTATGACGGCAAGGGAGTTCGAGTAATTTCAGCGGTTGAGCAGGTTTCAGACTGGCTTGAAAACATAGAGCAGTTCGGCGGCAGCCTATTGGCTGAGCAGAAAGTTAACTTCACCCGCGAACTTTCCCAGTTAAGTGCACGAAACCCTTCCGGTGATTTTACGACCTGGCCACTTGTTCAAACCATTCAGAAAAACGGTGTTTGTTCAGAAGTTATCGCACCCGCCCCAGGTTCAATTAGGGAACAAGACGCCAGCAAGATTGCGCAAACCATCGCTGAAGGTCTGGGAGTGACTGGAGTTTTAGCTGTCGAGATGTTTGAAGATGAATCAGGCAATTACCTGATCAATGAACTTGCTATGCGGCCTCATAATTCAGGACACTTTTCGATTGAGGGGTCGATTACTTCACAATTCGAGCAGCACTTGCGTGCCGTTGCTGATTTGCCACTTGGCTCAACTGCAATGAAGAGTGAGAATGCCGTGATGTTAAACCTGCTCGGTGTTGATCACACGAATGGTTTCGTCGAGCACTACTCGAAGGTGATGGCCAATCACCCAAGCGTCAAGTTTCACTCATATGAGAAGGCGCCAAGGCAGGGTAGAAAAATGGGCCACCTCACCGCAATCGGATCCGACTGGAAACAGCTCGTCGAAGAAGCTTCAAGAGCTCGTGATGAGCTTTATCGAGGGGGTGTCTAGACTTAGCTCATGGCAAGCGTTGCGATTGTGATGGGTTCTGACTCTGACTGGAAAGTCATGCAGCAGACCCAGCAGGTATTGACCGAGTTTGGCGTCGAATCCGAAGTGGAAGTTTTGAGCGCTCATCGCACACCAGAAAAAATGATCAGCTGGGGTAAAGAAGCTGCTGCAAAAGGCATCAAGATAATTATTGCTGGAGCTGGTGGCGCTGCTCATCTACCTGGAATGCTCGCATCGGTTAGTTCGCTTCCTGTGATTGGAGTTCCAGTCTCCCTAAACAATCTCGACGGAATGGATTCCCTACTTTCAATTGTTCAGATGCCAGCCGGTGTTCCGGTTGCAACCGTTTCAATTGATGGAGCTAAGAATGCGGGACTGCTTGCGCTAAAGATTTTGGGAATCTCCGATCCAGCAATCCAGAAAAAACTCGACAATTACCGAGCGGACCTTCAGAAACTTGTAGAAGAAAAAAATCAAAATCTCAAATCAAGCCTCTAACGAGCGCTAAATCTCCAAAATCGCCCATCTCATCAGGGTTTTTTAAGAATCTCAACTTAGGGTTGAAGGTAGCTGGAGGTGAGCCATGCCGAGATTTCGTACTTTTTTGACTGCGGCAGCCACCCTTACCCTGCTCACCGGCTGTTCTGTCTTTTACCCGAACTGGGGAGCCGAAGGTCTGCCAGAAGAAGAAATGACCTCCGAATCTCCAACTCCGGAGGAGACCCCAACCGAAACCCAGTCAGCGGAACCAACTGAGACACCGACTGAGACAGCTAAGCCAAAGATTCAGGTTGGTGTTGAAGTCCTCATGGCAGTTGTTGAACCAGAAATTGGTGTTTTGACAGTTGTCGCACAAATTCCGCGTGTCAGTGAATCTGATGGCAAGTGCACGGTGCGCTTTTTGGGTGGAAGCGTTGAAAAAAGTTTGCAGGTTGCAGCTGAGCCTTCCTCTGATTACACCCAGTGCTTTCCAATTGAAATCCCTCTAGCTGATTTGCCCAGTGGTAATGGGGTGGTGACTGTAAGTTACGAGTCCGAGCTCCACATCGGAGAATCTGCTGCGACATCGGTGGTTATTCCCTGATGAAAAAAATTCTTAGCACTTTGGTGTCAGGCGCGCTCATAGCTTCAGGTTTGATTCTTCTCCCTCAACCAGCGCAAGCAGCTCCACCTGGCAGTGCATTTGATCCCGGTTTGATCATCAGCGACAGCGTCTTCTTTGATTTTGGAACGATGACTGTCGCAGAGATTCAAAGATTTTTAGACTCAAGGGTTTCGGATTGCAGGGCAACCGACCCGGCGATTGACTGTTTGAAGAATGCCAAGTTCGAGATTCCTGAAACTCCAGCTACCGGACCAACCGAGGTGGGGCCCTGCGCCGCGATTCCGGCAAACCCGCAGGCTTCAGCCGCTCAAGTTATTCATGCGATTGCAACTGCCTGTGGCATTAACCCCAGAGTTTTGATTGTCACGCTTCAAAAAGAGCAGGGGCTCGTTACTTCAACCAAGCCAACCGAATACATGTATCGAGCGGCTATGGGCTTTGGCTGTCCCGACTCAGATCCTGGTATCTGCGGCAAGGTCTATGTCGGTCTTTTCAATCAGATGTATAGGGCTGCTAAGCAGTTCCGCTGGTATGGAAACCCAGAGGGATCCTTCACCTACTGGAAGCCTGGTCGAGTAATTAGCATGCGCTTCAATCCAAGAGCATCTTGCGGAAGCAAGAGCTTTTTGCTGAAAAACCAAGCTACTGCAAACCTCTACTACTACACCCCTTATACGCCAAATGACGCTGCACTGCGCAATTTATATGGAACCGGCGACAGCTGCTCGGCCTATGGAAACAGAAACTTCTGGCGCTTTTACCACGACTGGTTTGGTTCGCCAATCGGCGGAGGCTATCTGTTGAAGTCAGAGACTTCCGGCAACTATCTGATTGTGAATAACCAGCGCTATCTCGTGACTGATCCGAAGCTGTTGGCATCGCTTGACCCACTAGGGCCACTGGGCGAGATTTCACAGGCCTATCTGGATAGCTTCCAAGAGGCCGGAACGATGGGACACATGGTGGTCGATTCGGCCTCCAATACCCGCTATGTCCTGGCTGGCTCAAAGAAGTATGAGGTCACCGAGTGCTCGATAGCTGCCGAATACGGCCTGGATTGCAATGCTGCAATTTCTCTATTGCCCTTGCAGCTTGATAACTTTCCATCCGGCGGTCAGCTCAGCCGACTAACCGCCGTTGGGGGAGCGCAGTACTGGGTGGAGGACGGTAAATACCGACTGGTCGTTGACCCACTCGCTTTGAACACGGTGGGTGGTCAAGCAGAGCGTCAAATAGATCTAAGTGTTGAGCAGGTTGCCACCCTCACTCCTGGGGCGCCCCTTGCCTCAGAGCTAGCAACCTTTGCCTTGGCAGGCTCGAAGGATGTCCTAGTCGCTAGTGGCGGTAAGACCTATAGATTTGTTTCCTCGCTCGCTAGCACAACTAACCTGCAGCGCTGGTTCACCGCAACTGGTGCAACAGTTGAGGCTGCCGTTATTGCACCAAGTCTTCACCCAGAACTGATTAGAGGTTTTGTTGCCTCAGCATCGGGCGGTGCCTTCGTCATTACGCCAGATGGCAAACTCCCAATCAAGGATCCGGCTAACTGGACCGGTTCGTTTGTGGTGGTGCCAGACAGTCTTTTGAATGCAATTCCAACTGTCCAAGGTGAGCTTTCAACTCCAGTAATGGTTTCATCGCCAGGAAACAAGCTGAGCTACTTCATAAATGGCAATGCTCGCCGGTCATCGACCTCAACTGATATGACTAATCGCTTCCTTTCGGTTTTGAAACAGGACAAGGTCGTAATGATTCCGCAGGTGGCAATCAATAGTTTGCTCAATGCAGGCATTGCAATCGCTCCTGGCTCGATTGTGAAGCAAGGAACCAGCCACTTCTTGGCTGATGGAATTGGCAATCTGGTTCGCCTCGAATCTCTTTCCCATGCTCAAAGCGTCTCGAGCTCTAAGGTGTTCACATTCCAGTCAGCCGATCTGACAAGTTTCCAGGTCCGTCCAAGACTGAATTCTTTGAAAGTCCAGTGCGCTGGGGGAGAGTATCTGCTAGACAAGGGAACCTTGCATCGAATATCCAGTTCCTCGATTGCCGAATTCCCGGGTACCGCTTACCCGCTAGCAACTAGCACTTGCAGCTCTTTCCAGTTAGCTGATCGCGAGGTTGGGCCATTCATTCGCGATAACCGAGGCCTTTTGTTCTACATCGAAGATGGCAAAAAGCGCAGAGTTTCTAACTGGGCGCACCTAGCAAAACTTCGCGGCGATGGACCTGGCCACATCGAAACCTCTGCGTACTTTGCCAGCAAGATTCCTGCCGGTGCAACTGCTCCGCAGTCTGTGACATTGCCAACAGGTGGAACGGTTCCAAGCGGCGAGTTTGGTGACTTGGTATTTGGAGGAGTGATACCAACACCGACACCAACCCCGACCCCAACTCAGACTGGTACACCAACACCAACTCCAACCCAAACTGCTACGCCTACTCCAACTCCTTCTCCTAATCCAACTCAGAGCGCTAACCCAGCAACCTATCGAGTTGTTTCAGGTGACACGCTTTCCGGCATAGCCAGAAGATTTGGTGTAAGCGTGAGCAGTATCCAGCAGCTGAATAACATGGGAAGCTCAACCACCATCCGAGTTGGTCAGGTTCTGCAGATCCCTTCGACTTCTTCTCCGACACCCTCGCCGACACCGGCTCCAACTCAAAGTCCAACGCCGAGTCCGTCGCCCACGCCTTCTCCAACACCTACTGCTAGTACCTACACCGTGAAGTCTGGGGACACTCTGCTGAGGATCGCATCTTCATTTGGTGTGAGCGTGAGTAGCATTCAGCAGCTAAATAACATGGGAACCTCAACCACTATTCGAGTGGGCCAAGTCCTAAGGATTCCAAGTTCCGGTAGCTCGGCAACCCCGAGCCCAACACCAACTCAGCGCACCTATACAGTCAAGTCCGGTGACACTTTGATTGGCATTGCCCGACGATTCAGCGTCACAGTTTCAGCGCTATCGAGTTTGAATGGGATAACGAATTCCAACAGTATTCGGGTTGGTCAGGTTCTAAAGATTCCAGGCTGATTCAATAATCTCTCTCAGCCCGTGCTTTGCCTTGATTCCAAGCACCTTTTCCATGCGATCAACATTCGCAACCAGTCTTGGTGGATCACCTGCTCGGCGCTCGCTAATTTCATAACTGAAGTCGATGCCGCTTACGCTCTTTAGTTCTTCCAACACCTCAATAACAGATGCGCCTTTGCCGGTGCCAATGTTGAAGACATCGAAGGGCCTTGAGTCCTTGTTTAGGTAATCAACAGCTGCCAGGTGAGCGACAGCAAGATCAGTGACGTGAACATAGTCTCTGATGCAGCTGCCGTCTGGGGTTGGGTAGTCGTTGCCAAAAACAACCGGAGACTTTCCGGCTCGCAATTGCCCGATGGCAATCGGAATTAGGTTGAGCGCTGCTGTATCGCCAAGGCCCGACTTGCCAGTTCCGGCAACGTTGAAATAGCGAAGACTGACCGGCCTTAGTCCCCACTGCTTGGCATTGGAAACCATCCACTCACCGACGAGCTTGGTCTGGCCGTAGGGATTGATTGGCCTTGCATCTGCATCCTCGGTTATCAAATCTAGGTTGGGCATTCCGTAGGTGGCAGCTGATGAAGAGAAGACCAATTTATAAGTGGAGGTAGTGCGCATGGCGAGCAGAAGGTTCGCCAATCCTCCGATGTTGTCTTTGAAGTACTCCTCTGGTTTTTCCACAGACTCGCCAACTTGTTTGCGAGCAGCGAGGTGGATGACGGCATCAAATCCTCTGGAAAGTAGCTCCGCTAACTTGGGGATAGCTGACTCAGCCGCAAGATCGATTTGAACCACTTCACAATCAACCCTCGAGGGGAGACCGGTTGAAAGGTTGTCAATTACCACGCAGTCATGGCCTGCCTGCTGGGCCTGCCAGACGATATGGGAGCCGATGTAGCCCGCCCCACCTGTAATCAACAGTTTCATGGCTAAAGGCTACCTTGAGCCTTTCCTCACAGTTTGGTAACTGGCGGCCAAAACTCAACTTGACAGGACCATACTTACACCGCTGTAATTACAGAAGCGTTATTCAACTGGAGGGAAGCAGCGTGGAGAGAAACCAGGTGCCTGCTAATTGGTTTGTAGATGTTCTGAAGCTGGGGGTAGCCAAAGCTTACGGAAGTGAGATCGATGGCGATCCACTGGCTTGGCAAGAAGATGCACTTTGTGCTCAGACCGATCCCGAAGCATTTTTCCCTGAAAAGGGTGGCTCAACTCGCGATGCAAAGAGAATCTGTGCGCAGTGCACAGTTCGTGCAGAGTGTTTGGAGTATGCGCTGAAGAACGATGAGCGATTTGGAATCTGGGGTGGTCTTTCAGAGCGCGAGCGTCGTCGTCTGCGTCGACGCGCATAAACAATCGTGACCGTTACGGTAGCGGCAATTGTCGTAGCAAATTCAGCTGACGTTTACCTTTCAGAAACCCTCAGTCAACTTTCTAAACAGCTCTATCCAATCTCGGAAGTGGTTGTGGTTGACACCGCAACCAGCAATGAAACAGCGCAAGTCGTTTCTAGGTTTGGTTTTTCACTAATTCAACCCGGCGATCTGCCTCTTGGTGCAGCGGTCGAAGCTGGCCTCAAGTCGCTCTCCGCTAGACCGCAGTGGCTTTGGATTTTGCATGATGACTCTGCTCCTGAGCCAAACGCTCTTTCTCAACTAACAAAGACTGCTGAGATTTCTGAGTCGGTGGCGATTGTAGGACCAAAGCTTCTGCGGTGGGATCTACCGGTTGAAATTCAGCAGCTTGGGCTCACCATTACAAAAACTGGTCGTCCATTTTTATTGGTTGAAAGCGAATACGACCAGGGGCAATTCGATGTGCGAAGTGACACGTTGGCAGTTTCGACCGCCGGCATGTTAGTGAGCATTGAGCTTTGGGAAAAACTTGGCGGTTTCGATGATTCAACGCCTGTCCTGGCTCAGGACATCGAGTTCTCTCTCAAAGCAAGAGCTGCTGGCTACCGGGTTGTAGTCGAACCAACCGCCAAAGTTTTGCATGCCGGGCTTTCGATGCGGGGAATGCGAAAGCGAAGCTGGCTTGGCGGCGGCTATCGGTTCGCAATTGAGAGAGCGCATCTACATCTATTCACTTTGACCGCCCCCGGCCCCATCGCACTTCTAATCAATTTGATTTTGCCTGCTTTAGCGATAGCTCAAATTCCGCTCAACGTTTTCAATCGAAGACCTGGCAGAGCAGCGGGCCAGCTGGTGAGTTGGCTATTTGGTTGGTTTAGTTTTCCCTCTCGTTGGGCGGCAAGAAAAAGAGTGCGAGCCCTTGGCTCACTAGCGGGAGCAAGAAGCCTTTATGCAACTCCGAAACAAATCAGACAAAAGCGAAGCGAGCAAATGGAGTTTCCGCCGGAGGAGGCTCGCTCTGGTCGCAGGGGATTCTTCGCATCAGGTGCTTTCTACATTTCCCTTTTATTACCACTGGTTTCTCTCGGCGGCTTCCCTTTAGCGGCGATGTCAAATGCGGCGTCGCCCATTGGAAGATCTTTTGAGAGCATCTGGCTATCAACCGGTGTTGATCGAGTTCAGTTTTTGGCTGGTGTTGATTATCCATCTGATCCCTTCAATTGGTTCTTCGCACTGCTCGCCTTGCTTCCAACAGCACCTTCAGTGACCCTGAATTGGTTTGTCTTTTTGGCGGGGACATTTGCCTTTATTTCTGCCTGGCTGCTATTCGGCCAATTCACTGAACGAGCTTGGCTGCGCAACCTCGTAGCTGTGGGTTACGCGCTCAGTCCAGCTCTGTTGCAACTTCAGAGCGCAGGTGCAGTGGTTGAGCTCGTAGTTTCTGTTTTTACACCTCTATCCATCTACCTTCTGATGAAAGCCAAATCAGCCTTCAATTCCGCCCGGACTCTCCGTTGGATTGCGCTAGCCGGTTTGAGCATGGCACTGGTTGCGATTGCCAATCCTGTGGTCTTTTTGCTTTTGATTGTTTTTGTGTCGGCATTGGTTTTGCAAAATCCACGAAAGTTCTATCTGGCAGTTAGTGCCACACCGGCAATTAGTCTTTTGCTGCCTTGGCTGATGGCGACTGCGAATACAAATCCCGCCCTCATCTTCCTAACGAGTTCCAGCCGAACTGATACTGCTGATCAAGTCATTTGGCACGTTATTACCCTGGCGGTTGCGCTCGTGCTGGCTGGTTTCGCGAATCGACCTCTTCCGATCCTCGCAACAGCCTTTTCCCTATGCGCACTGGTTTCTGCAGATCGAATTTTGGGCTTTGGGTTCTCTGAGCTGTCGGCGCTATTGAGCCTGGGTGTTCTACTACTTCTGCTGCTTTTTGTTGACTTCGCCTCTCGAGAGGTCAAGGTTGCAACTGCTGCGGTGGTTTCAGTTTCACTAGCAGTGAGTGCTGTTTCATTTGGTTTCATGGCCCAGCGTCCGTTGCAAGTCGAAGATCTATCAGCGCCTGCATTGGTGGTTGCTCAGGCCGATGCTGAGGGTGCGACTAGGACGCTTGTAATTAGCTTTGATCAAGAGATTCACGCGGATTTGGTCTGGGGAGACGGCCGCAGTGCGGATGAGCGCAGCGTGCTTTATTCGACTCTAGGTGCCAGCTCTCAAATCGAGCAGTCAATAGCCGACCTGACTGCGCAATTGATTGCAGCCAATCCTGCCAGGGTCGGTCAACTGCTATCAGAGTTGGGAATTGATTTTGTACTGGTGCAAGGAAATGATTCAACTGCCCTCGCAACAAGGGCCTCTATCGCCGGCATGGAGTTTTTCCAGATCTCTGGAGATAGTGCCTTTGGTTCCCTGTTCAGAGTTACAACTGCGGTTGAGCAGCCAACCACTGAGATTCCAGCTGACAACCGCAACTGGCAGCTAGCAGCCCTTGCTCTGTTCTTACTGCTGAGCGTTCCAACCCCTGCCACGATTCGTGGCTATCGCAGAAGGGTAGCGCGATGAAACCATTGGCGAGATTAGTGGTAGTTGGACTTTCACTGGCAGCTGTTGCCACTTCTTATCTAATTCCAACCTCGGATCAGATTTCGTCTAGTCCGGCCAGTGAGTATGCGATTGATGTCAATCCTCTGCCACTTTCAATTGTCTGTCCTGGTTCGATGGTGGAGGTGGCCGGACGAAGCGGCGTTGAGGTTGGAAAAATCGAACGCGTTGATAGCGCCAGCGTCAGGGCTCAATCGCAAAACCAAATCGAGACTCCGAGCCGAATAGAGTCTTTTATCACTTTCAGCGTCGAAGGAGATGAGCAATCGACTCGTCTCCTTAGCGCCATTGAATATCAGGTTGTTGATCGTCCTCGCGCTAGTGGACTCATTGCGGGCTACTGCGAGCAACCTGTTACGAATGGTTGGTTTGTTTCTGGTGATGGGGGAGCTGGAAAAGAATCTGTCCTAGTTGTCGCTAACCCCAATCCAGTTGATACACAGCTACTGCTGGAGATTCACTTTGCCGGAAAGGTCATCACCGAGCGTTACGTGATTGGTCCAGTCAGCGAGAAGCTCATCAGCTTGGCTGCAGTAGTTGGGGTAGAGCCAAGCTATGCGGTTTATTTCGAGTCCGGTGGCGGGGGATTGGTGGCAGCTATTCAGCATCGTTATAGCGATGGTCTGAACTCACTGGGAGTTTCGCTCGATACTGCAGTTAGGCAAGCCGAGACAAATCTTTGGATTGCGCCAGTGAGCATCTTGGCCGATGGATACGAACGACCCAGACTCCGCCTATTTGCACCAACCGCTGCAGCAGATTTGACCATCACTTATCACTCGCGCTCCACTCAAACCCAGTTGGTGGAGTTTGCACTTGATTCCGGGGAGCTGTATGAGATTGAGCCGCAGTTGCCACCTGGAACCTATGCGATTGAAATTGAGAGCAGTGAGCCAGTGTTGGCAAGCATCTTGAATCCATCCCTAAGGCCACTAGATTACCAGTGGATATCTCCCTCTGAGCGATTCACTTCTCTATCCCTACCTGTTCCATCAATCGATACCGAATTAGCTTTGGTCAATCCAACCGATTCTCGGATAACTGTCACTGTGGAGGCTGCAGCAGCTGAGGGAAACCAAATCAGCACGCTTGAACTAGCGCCCAACGAAATTGGACTTCTTCCTGTCTCGGGTCGCAGTGTTTCAATTGATTCAAGCGGAGAATTTATTGCAGCGCTGCAGCTGATAAGCCCGAGTGGTTATGCGGTCATTAATCCGAGTGAGAACTCAAACCCCGGTCAGTCACTGAGTGTTTTTGTTCGCTAGGCGGGATGAATCAGTTCCCACGGATCTTTGTCGATGAGCTCCGCGGCTGCCGATAAGACTGTCTGTTCAATTTGTGCCCTTAGGTCTGCGCCTCGAAAAGATAGTCGCTCAATTGGAATTCGATACAGAGTGATGCCCATTGTGTCTTTTCGGATGCTGTAGCGAGTCAGGTGCTCACCCTTAGCGAGGTTGGGAACCTCATCGATTCGCCAATTTAACTCAGCCAACTCCGGAAAGGAAGATTTTAGGTATTCGCAAGTCTGCTCAACCACCAGGTTAAACAGCTCGGTTCGGGTCCCGGGTCTGAACAATTTAGAGGGCAATGGCCTGCGCATACCCCGCCCATGGCGGTCGCGACTAATAGTGCCCATAGGGGCATTGTATTCTTAGAACTCAACTGCATTGAGGGTGTTTTTGGTCGATTTCAACAAGTTCGTAAAAACCTACGACGTTCGTGGTTTGGTTGGCAGTGAACTAACCGAAGATGTAATTGCTTGCTTCGGGGCTGCTTTTGTTGACGAGTTGCAGTTGGATGGCAAAGAGCTAGTGGTCGGGCACGACATGCGCGACTCCTCACCCTTATTCGCGGCTGCTTTTGCAAAAGGCGCGACTCTGCGCGGCGGCAGTGTTGTGATGATTGGACTTTGCTCAACAGACATGAGTTACTTCGCCTCAGGACGCCTAAACCTGCCAGCTGCCATGTTTACCGCTTCACACAATCCTGCGAGCTACAACGGAATTAAGTTTTCAAGGGCGGGCGCAAGAGGTATCAGCCTTGACACCGGCCTTGCTCACATTCGAGATCGGGCAGAGAAATATCTCTCGTCAGGGATTACCAGTGCTAACTCGCTCGGTTCCGTGCGCGAGCTGAATGTCCTGTCGCAATACTCGGATTACCTAAACGAGCTTGTAGATCTAAGTGCCATCCGAAAACTGAAGATTGTGGTGGATGCTGCCAATGGCATGGGCGGGCTTACCGTTCCATCGGTGCTCGGACACAATCCAAATATTGAAATTGTTGATCTCTATTTTGAACTAGACGGAACCTTTCCTAACCACGAGGCAAACCCATTGGAGCCTAAGAATTTGGTTGATCTGCAAAAGAAGGTTCTTGAGGTAGGTGCAGACCTTGGTCTCGCTTTTGATGGAGATGCCGATCGTTGCTTTGTTGTTGACGAACAGGGAAATGCTGTCAACCCCTCTGCGGTCGCTGCAATAGTTTCAAAGCGCGAAATTGACCGCGTTCGAAAGCTTGGCGAGGAAAAAATTGTGGTCCTGCACAATCTTCTTACTTCCAAGTTCGTCAGCGAAGAAATCGAGCGCAATGGTGCACGGGCAGTAAAAACTAAGGTTGGCCACTCGCTAATTAAAGACAAGATGGCTGAAACCGGAGCTGTTTTTGGTGGTGAGCACTCGGCTCACTATTACTTCCGTGACTTCTGGGGAGCGGACAACGGAATGCTGGCCGCGATGCACGTTATAAGTGAGCTTGGAACCGGCGATCTACCAATGTCGAAGCTGGCAGCCAGAACCACCCCTTACTTCTCATCCGGAGAAATTAACTCGACCGTCACAGACCGCCAGGCAGCACTAGCGAGGGTTCGCGCAGTTATTGCAGCTGAGCGCGAGGAAGAGTTTGACGGAACAACCTTTTTTGGCTCTTCTGAGTCTGGCTGGTGGTGGGCGAATATCCGGCCATCCAACACTGAGCCTCTTTTGCGCCTGAATGTGGAGTCCAGCAATGAAGCCCTAATGAGGGAAATTACAGACCGGGCTATCCAAGCAATTCGAAACAGCTAAATTGGTTGTTAGATAAATGCCTTTCAGGAGGGTGTCATGACACACAGGATTCTTGTGGTCGATGATGATGATGCCCTGCGGGAGATGGTCGGATTAGTTCTCTCGGCTAGTGGCTACTCACCTGTCTTTGCCAGCGATGGTTTGTCTGCCGTTGATGTCTTCAAAGCACAAAATCCTGATTTGGTTTTACTTGACATCATGCTGCCAGGGCAAAGTGGAATTGAAGTTTGTAAATCAATCAGGGCTTTCTCTGGCGTTCCAATCGTCATGTTGACTGCTAAGGGTGACACTGATGATGTTGTCGCGGGTCTTGAGGCCGGCGCAGATGATTATGTGGTCAAACCCCACAACGGTGCAGAACTCGTCGCGAGAATCCGAGCCAGGTTGCGTCCGATTTCCGATGACGCCGGAACCGTACAAATTGGTCCATTGTCGCTTGATCCAAAAACTTTTGAAGTCAAGCGCGGATCACTCAATCTTTCTCTTACTCCCCTTGAATTCAAACTTCTTCACACGCTTGCAGCTAAACCACAACAGGTGTTTAGTCGCGAGATGCTTCTGGAGCAGGTCTGGGGCTATCAGTACAAAGCTGACACCAGATTGGTAAACGTTCACGTCCAGCGACTGCGCTCCAAGATTGAGGAAGACCCGGAGAATCCAAAGATTGTTATGACCGTTCGCGGTCATGGGTATCGAGCTGGCTCTGAAACTCAGTGATTTCACTATTTCGCAAGTCTCTTACCGCAAGAGCAGTTCTAACCACCGTGATTCTTGGTGGGATTTCTGTGGCAATTATCGGAAGCTTTCTTTCCTACTCGCTTGCCAATAGCTTTTATCAAAATCGACTTAGCCAAGTCTTGACTGAGACTGAGCGAGCTGTCGACTCCGTACAAACCACCATCGCGGCCAGCTCGCTGTCAGATGAGACTGCACTGCAAACTCTTCTGAACTCGGTTGTGCCATCACTTGAAATCACGGGTGGATCAGCTCCTCGCCAAGTGGCCTTACTGCGCTCACCAGGACAGGGACAATTGCAGTTATTTCAGTCACCTATTTCACAAAATCTTGATCTTCGCTCAATTCCAGATGAATTGCGCAGTGAGGTAAGAGAGGCGCCAGGTCGCCTCACTTACACTCCCGTATCTTTACGGAGCGAGGATGGAGATGTCCCAGGAA
>JACCDX010437998.1_pt1 | contig 21078 bp, 18 predicted proteins | sample 7449681 | NCBI WGS metagenome assembly JACCDX01 (sample SAMN15323450, study PRJNA562643) | freshwater metagenome | isolation source: river surface water | place: USA:Blue River Watershed | collected 2017-08-18
CTGATCAAAGTCGCATCCGCTAACCGGTCCAGCCGTGTCGCGGAGGTTTTTTTCCAACCAACTAATGTTTCCTGCAGGGAAACGGAGGTCAGCGCAAATGAGTGAGACAACCGTCTACCAAGCCTATTCAGGCAATACCCATCTCTTCGGGGGCAACACCCCTTACGTCGAAGAGATGTATGAAAACTATCTAGCCAACCCAGGTAGCGTGCCCGATTCGTGGCGCGAATACTTTGATGCCTTGTCGCATGTGCCCGCAGTCGATGGCTCCAATGCCAAAGACGTGCCTCATTTGCCCGTTATCAACGCCTTTGCTGAGCGTGCCAAATCTGGCGGCACCAAAGTTGTCATGGCCAGCGAAAACGTTGAGATGGGCCGCAAGCGCACCGCTGTGCAGCAACTCATCGCCGCCTACCGCAACGTCGGTCAACGCTGGGCTGACCTTGATCCACTCAAGCGCACTGAGCGCCCTAATATTCCTGATCTCGATCCCGCTTTCTACGGCTTCACCGATGCCGACCAAGAAACCGTGTTCGACACCAGCAACACTTTCTTCGGCAAGAACAACATGTCCTTGCGCGAATTGCTCAACGCTTTGCGTGAAACCTACTGCGGCACTTTGGGCGCCGAGTTCATGTACACCTCTGAAATGGGTGAAAAGCGTTGGTGGCAAGAGAAGTTGGAAAGCATCCGCAGCAAGCCCAACTTCAACTCAGATCAAAAGAAAACCATTCTCGAGAACTTGACTGCCGCTGAAGGCCTGGAGCGTTACCTCCACACCAAATACGTGGGTCAAAAGCGCTTCTCGCTCGAAGGTGGCGAAAGCTTCATCGCCGCGATGGACGAACTGATTCAACAGGCCGGTCTCAAAGGCGTGCAAGAAGTTGTGATCGGTATGGCCCACCGTGGCCGTTTGAACGTGTTGGTCAACACCATGCGCAAGTTGCCAGCCGACTTGTTTGCCGAGTTCGACCACACCGCCCCTGAAGACCTGCCAGCCGGTGACGTGAAATACCACCAAGGCTTCAGCTCTGATGTGTCGACCAAAGGCGGCCCTGTGCACTTGTCTTTGGCGTTCAACCCATCTCACTTGGAAATCGTCAACCCCGTGGTGGAAGGCTCTGTGCGCGCCCGTATGGACCGCCGCGCTGACCCCACAGGCAGCCAAGTGTTGCCCGTGTTGGTCCACGGTGACTCCGCTTTCGGCGGCCAAGGCGTGAACCAAGAAACTTTGTGTTTGGCCCAAACCCGTGGTTACACCACCGGCGGCACAGTGCACATCATTGTGAACAACCAAATCGGCTTCACCACCTCTGATCCACGCGACATGCGCTCAAGCGTGTTCTGTACCGACATCGTCAAGATGGTCGAAGCACCCGTGTTGCACGTCAACGGTGACGATCCAGAAGCCGTCGTGTTGGCCACTCAGTTGGCCCTCGAGTACCGCATGACCTTCCGCAAGGACGTGGTGCTGGATATCGTGTGTTTCCGCAAACTCGGCCACAACGAGCAAGACACCCCAGCGCTGACTCAGCCGCTGATGTACAAAAAAATTGCCGCTCACCCCGGCACCCGCAAGCTGTTCGCCGACAAGTTGGCCACACAAGGCTTGGGTGAGACATTGGGCGACGACATGGTCAAGGCTTACCGCGCCGCTTTGGACGCTGGCAAGCATGTGGGCGATGTCGTGTTGAGCAACTTCAAAACCAAGTTCACAGTGGACTGGGCGCCCTTCATGGGCAAGAAGTGGACAGACGCTGCTGACACCGCCATCCCGATGGCCGAGTGGAAGCGTTTGGCCGAGAAAATCACCACCATCCCCGAATCTGTCACACCTCACCAGTTGGTCAAGAAGGTGTATGACGATCGCGCAGCCATGGGCCGCGGCGAGATCAACGTCGACTGGGGCATGGGTGAGCACATGGCTTTCGCATCCTTGGTGGCCAGCGGCTACCCCGTGCGTTTGTCTGGTGAAGATTGCGGCCGTGGCACCTTCACACACCGCCACGCCGTGATTCACGATCAAAAGCGTGAAAAGTGGGACACAGGCACCTACGTTGCGTTGCAGCACGTGACTGACAACCAAGCCCCATTCACCGTCATCGACTCTATCTTGTCTGAAGAAGCTGTGCTCGGTTTTGAATACGGCTATGCCTCTAACGATCCCAACACCTTGGTGATTTGGGAAGCCCAGTTCGGCGACTTCGCCAACGGCGCCCAAGTGGTGATCGACCAGTTCATCGCATCTGGTGAAGTGAAGTGGGGTCGTGTGAACGGCTTGACTGTCATGTTGCCGCATGGCTACGAAGGTCAAGGCCCAGAGCACAGCTCGGCACGCCTTGAGCGCTTCATGCAGCTTGCTGCTGACACCAACATGCAGATCGTGCAGCCCACCACGGCCAGCCAGATCTTCCACGTGTTGCGTCGTCAAATGGTGCGCGACCTGCGCAAGCCTTTGATCATCTTCACACCTAAGTCCTTGCTGCGTAACAAAGACGCGACATCGCCCGTGTCGGAGTTCACCAAAGGTGGCTTCCAAACTGTGATTCCTGAGAACAAAGCGCTCAAGGCTGACAAGGTCAAACGCGTGTTGGTCTGCTCAGGCAAGGTTTACTACGACTTGGTCAAGAAGCGTGAAGAGTTGGGTGCTGACGACGTGGCTATCTTGCGCGCCGAACAGCTCTACCCCTTCCCACACAAAGCATTCGCTGCTGAACTCAAAAAGTACCCCAACGCCACTGAATTGGTGTGGACGCAAGACGAGCCACAAAACCAAGGCGCATGGTTCTTTGTGCAGCACTACATCCACGAAAACATGTTGCCAGGCCAAAAGCTCGGCTACTCTGGCCGCGCCGCATCTGCGTCACCTGCCGTGGGTTACTCACACTTGCACCAAGACCAACAAAAAGCATTGGTCGAGGGCGCATTCGCCAAGCTCAAGGGCTTTGTGCTGACCAAATAAATCGTTGAAACGAAACACCTGATACAGAAAGAATTGATATGGCAATCGTAGAAGTCAAAGTTCCTCAGCTGTCCGAATCCGTGGCCGAAGCCACCATGCTGCAATGGAAGAAGAAAGTCGGCGAATCTGTCGCTGCTGATGAAATCTTGATCGACATCGAGACCGACAAAGTTGTGCTCGAAGTACCAGCGCCTGCCGCTGGTGTGTTGTGCGAAATCGTGGTCGCCGATGGTGGCACCGTGGCTGCTGAGCAACTCATCGCACGCATTGACACCGATGGCAAAGTGGGCGCTGTGGCAGCCCCCGCCGCAGCACCTGCTGCAGCGCCAGCCGCTGCAGCTCCTGCAGCCGCCGCAGCTTCCACCAGCAAAGCTGGCGTGGCCATGCCCGCTGCCGCCAAGCTGATGGCCGACAACAACCTAGCCGCAGGTTCTGTGGCTGGTACAGGTAAAGATGGCCGCGTCACCAAAGGTGATGTGTTGTCTGCCGTGGCTGGTGGCGTGCAGTCCACAGCCGCTGTGATTCCTACAGGTGCACCGACAAAAGCCTTGCCACAAGTGGCAGCGCCTTCCGTGTCGTTGGGTGACCGCCCAGAGCAACGCGTGCCCATGACACGTCTGCGCGCACGTGTGGCCGAGCGTTTGTTGCAATCGCAATCGACCAACGCCATTTTGACCACGTTCAACGAAATCAACATGGCTCCCGTCATGGACATGCGCAAGCGCATGCAAGAGAAGTTCGAAAAAGAACACGGCGTCAAGTTGGGCTTCATGAGCTTCTTCGTCAAAGCGGCTGTGCACGCCTTGAAGAAATTCCCCGTCTTGAACGCTTCGGTGGATGGCAACGACATTGTCTATCACGGCTACTTCGACATTGGTATCGCTGTGGGTTCACCACGCGGTTTGGTGGTGCCAATTCTGCGCAACGCTGACCAAATGAGCTTTGCTGACATCGAGAAGAAGATTGCTGAATTCGGCGTGAAAGCGCGTGACGGCAAGTTGGGCATCGAAGAGATGACTGGCGGTACCTTCTCCATCTCTAATGGCGGCACCTTCGGCTCGATGATGTCAACCCCGATCATCAACCCACCACAGTCTGCGATTTTGGGCGTGCACGCGACCAAAGACCGAGCCATGGTGGAAAACGGCCAAGTGGTGGTTCGCCCCATGAACTACTTCGCGATGTCGTACGACCACCGCATCATTGACGGCCGCGAAGCTGTCTTGGGCTTGGTGGCGATGAAAGAAGCGCTGGAAGATCCAGCTCGCCTCTTGTTTGATATCTGATTGAAGGATTCACATGTCTAAACAATTCGACGTCGTCGTCATTGGTGGTGGCCCTGGTGGCTACATCGCAGCGATTCGCGCTGCACAACTCGGTTTCCAAGTCGCTTGTATCGACGAGTGGAAAAACGCAGCCGGTGGCCCAGCGCCCGGCGGCACGTGTACCAACGTGGGTTGCATCCCGTCTAAAGCTTTGTTGCAGTCCAGCGAGCACTTCGAGCACGCCAACCACCACTTCGCAGACCACGGCATCACCGCCAAGGACGTGAAGATGGACGTGGCCAAGATGATTGCCCGCAAGGACAATGTTGTGAAGCAAAACAACGATGGCATCTTGTACCTGTTCAAGAAAAACAAGGTCACGTTCTTCCACGGTCGCGGCAGCTTTGCTGGCAAGGCTGAAGGCGGTTACACCATCAACGTGGCTGGCAAGACCGAAGAGGTCATCACGGCCAAGCAAGTCATCATCGCCACAGGTTCTAACGCCCGTGCGTTGCCCGGCACACCGTTTGACGAAGTCAATGTGTTGTCCAACGACGGTGCCTTGCGCGTGGGTGCTGTGCCTAAGAAGCTGGCCTTGATCGGCTCAGGCGTGATCGGTTTGGAGATGGGGTCTGTGTGGCGTCGCCTTGGCGCTGACGTGACCATCCTCGAAGGCCTGCCAACCTTCCTCGGCGCTGTGGACGAACAAATCGCCAAAGAAGCCAAGAAGGCGTTTGACAAACAAGGTTTGAAGATCGAACTCGGCGTGAAAGTCGGCGAAATCGTCAACGGCAAGAAGGGCGTCACCGTCAACTACACCAACGCCAAAGGCGAAGCTGTGGTGTTGGAGGCGGACAAGCTCATCGTGTCCATCGGTCGCGTGCCCAACACGATTGGTTTGAACCCAGAAGCGATTGGCCTGCAGCTCGACGAGCGCGGCGCCATCGTGGTGGACGGTGATTGCAAAACCAACGTCCCCGGCGTGTGGGCGGTGGGCGACGTGGTGCGTGGCCCGATGCTTGCGCACAAAGCCGAAGAAGAGGGCGTTGCTGTGGCTGAGCGCATCGCTGGTCAACACGGTCACGTCAACTTCAACACCATTCCTTGGGTCATTTACACCAGCCCCGAAATCGCTTGGGTGGGCCGCACTGAGCAGCAGCTCAAGGCCGATGGCGTGACGTACAAGGCCGGCACATTCCCGTTCCTCGCGAACGGCCGTGCGCGCGCGTTGGGCGACACCACCGGTATGGTGAAGTTCTTGGCCGATGCCGCGACCGACGAAATCTTGGGCGTCCACATGGTGGGTCCACAGGTGTCTGAGTTGATCTCTGAAGCTGTGGTGGCGATGGAATTCAAGGCCTCTGCCGAAGACATCGCTCGCATTTGCCATGCGCATCCCTCGTTGAGCGAAGCGACCAAAGAAGCGGCCTTGGCCGTGGACAAACGCACGTTGAACTTTTAATCAATTTCAACCGCTTCCCGTCTAAAAAGCCCGCTGTTGCCAGCGGGCTTTTTTCATGGGCAAGGCACAATAGGGGTCTATGTCAGTCCATCAACCTGTCCACCAAAACTACCTCAAAGAACTCGAGATTCGAGGCTTTCAAAGTGACCCTGCACAGTTGCGTGCCATTGAGGCTTTAGAGCGTTGTGCCGCCGAATGGGCTGCGTACAAAGAGAAGCGTTCGAACTCGTTGAAAAAACTGGTGAACCGTCCGGCCATTCCGCGCGGCGTGTACATGTATGGCGGGGTGGGGCGTGGTAAAAGTTTTTTGATGGATTGTTTTTTTGAAGCGGTGCCCATCAAGCGCAAAACACGCTTGCACTTTCATGAGTTCATGCGCGAGGTGCATCGTGAGCTGCGCGAGTTGCAGGGCACAGTGAACCCTCTCGATGTGCTGGGCAAACAAATGTCCAAGCGTTACAAGCTGATTTGCTTTGACGAATTTCATGTGGCTGACATCACCGATGCCATGATTTTGCATCGCTTGCTCGATGCCTTGTTTGACAACGGTGTGGGCTTTGTCACCACGTCTAACTTCAAGCCAGACGATCTCTACCCAGGTGGCATGCATCGAGACCGCATCATGCCGGCGATTGCTTTGCTCAACAAAGAGCTGGAAATTATCAATGTGGACAACGGCACCGATTACCGCCGCCGCACTTTGGAGCAAGTCGAGCTGTATTTGCGCCCCTTGGGTGAGAAGGCCGATGCGGCGATGACCGATGCATTCAACCGATTGGCTGAATGCCAAGACGAAGAACCGGTTTTGCACATTGAAGCCCGAGAAATCAAAGTGCGCCGGCGAGCGGGTGGCGTGGTGTGGTTTGACTTCAAAGACCTGTGTGGTGGCCCGCGTTCGCAAAACGATTATTTGGAAATTGCCAGCCAATTTCATACGGTGCTGCTGAGTGATGTGCCGCACATGCCTGTCAATAAAGCCGCTGAGGCGCGTCGCTTCACTTGGTTGGTGGATGTGTTGTACGACCGCCGTGTGAAGCTGATGTTGTCAGCTGCTGTACCGCCTGAGGAGTTGTACACCGAGGGGCCGATGGCACATGAGTTTCCACGCACGGTGTCACGTTTGAACGAAATGCAATCGGCTGAGTTCTTGGCGTTGGAGCGTCGTACTGTGGATACGGGGTTGACATGAAAAAAACGTTTTGTTTCTCCATCTGTGCGGCTTGTGTTTGGACGACTTCCTACTCACAAACACAAGCGCCTGAGAGTGCGCCAAGCATAGAAGCGCGTCAAGCAGAAGGCCAGCGCTTATCTGCACTCAGGCAAAAGCTCGAAGATACCTATCAGCAAGAACTCAAGGCTTGCTATCAAAACTTTGATGTGACCAGTTGTCGTATTGAGGCGCGCGAGCGACGTATCCAAGCCAATGCGGCTTTGCGCAAGGAAGAACTGCGTTACAACGCAACTGAGCGTCGCATCCAAGCAGCAGAGGCTGTGCAGCGTACAGAAGAAAAAACCAGCGAGGCCAAAGTCAAAGAAGCACAAGCCAATCGCGCGCAGGCCATTCAAGCGAGCAAAGACCGAGCAGATGCCAACGCGCAAAAGCAAATCGAGCATGAGCTGCAAGGCACCAAACGCGGTGAGTACGAACAAAAGCAACGTGAAGCGGCACAGCACCGTGCCGATGTAGAAAAGAAATTACGCGAGCGCACCAAAGAACCCGCAGCGCCGCTGCCAGTGCCTGGCCGATGACACATCCCTTGCGCGATATGGTGCAAGAAGCCTTTGCACCGCTCGGTGTGTTGGCGCGTGCCACTGACCATTTCAACCCGCGCCAAGGTCAAACTGACATGGCGCTCGCTGTGGCGGATGTGGTGGCACACGGTGGCAGTTTGGTGGTCGAGGCCGGAACAGGTGTCGGGAAGACCTTTGCCTATTTGGTGCCTGCGTTGTTGAGTGGTGAACGCGTGTTGCTTTCCACCGCCACCAAGGCTTTGCAAGACCAACTCTTTGCACGTGATTTACCGCGTTTGGTGCAAGCCCTCAACTTGCCCATTCGCTTGGCTTTGCTTAAAGGGCGCTCCAACTACCTTTGTACGCACCGCATGGAAATGGCGCGTCGCGACACACAAATTCCAGACCGCCACACCGTGCATTTGTTGTCGCGTGTGGAGACATGGTCGCTCAGCACACGCACAGGTGATTTGGCTGAGTTGCCCGGTTTGGATGAGCGTTCACCTTTGATTCCGCTCATCACGTCCAACCGTGAAAACTGCTTGGGCTCGCAATGCCCCAAGTTCAAAACATGTCACGTCAATGCCGCGCGGCGTGAGGCACTGGGGGCAGACGTGGTGGTCATCAATCACCATTTATTTTTTGCCGACATGGCCGTGCGCGAAACTGGCATGGCCGAGTTGCTGCCCAGTGTGCGCGTGGTCATTTTTGACGAAGCGCATCAGCTCAACGAAGTGGGCGTGAATTTTTTAGGTCACCAATTGGGTACGGCGCAGTTGCTCGATGTGACGCGCGACATCTTGGCCACTGGTTTGCAATTGGCGCGAGGTTTGGCCGATTGGCAAGGCGTGTGCTCAGGCCTAGAGCGCGCTGCACGAGAGCTGCGCTTGATGGGGGGCAAACGCATGGGCGCGGTCAAGCTGCGCTGGACCGATGAAGCACCTGAGAGCATTCACCCTGGTGCGTGGGAGCAATCGCTGCAAGATGTGGGCGCTGCTTGCGTGCAAGCTTTGCAAGCACTCGATACGGTGAGTGAGATTGCGCCCGATTTCATGCGCTTGCATGACCGCGTGGCTGAAGTGGCCAAACGTGTCGACGCCTTTTTGAATCCGTGTGCCCCCGATGCCGTGCGTTGGGTGGACGTGAGCGCATCGCAAATGCGTTTGATGGAAGCGCCCTTGGACATCGCCGAAACTGTGCGTGAACGTTTGATGAAGCAGTCAGCCGCGATGGCTGAGGATGGCGCTGACCACGATGCGGAAGCTTTCCCGTTCGACAGCGCGTTTCCTATGCGCCCCGCAGAAGACACACGTCCACGCAGCTGGGTGTTCACCTCGGCCACTTTGGGGGACGACCCACGCCTGCGTTGGTTCACCGAGCCTTGTGGCTTAGAGTCCGCCACCGTCTTGCGCGTGAGCAGTCCGTTTGATTACCCTGCGCAAGCCTCGCTTTATGTGCCACGCGACATCGTGCGACCCAATGACCCCGCGCACAGCGCTCAAGTGGCGGCCATCGCCAGCGATGCTGTGCGGCGCTTGGGTGGCCGCACCTTGGTGCTCACCACCACCTTGCGTGCTTTGCGTGCGATTGGCGATGTGATGAAGCAACAGCTCGAAGGCTCAGGCATCGAGGTGTTGGTGCAAGGCGAGTGGCCCAAGCGCCATTTGATGGCGCGTTTTCGCGAAGGTGCGACAGTGGGTGAGGGCGGTTGCGTGTTGGTGGCCTCGGCCACTTTCTGGGAAGGCTTTGATGTGCCGGGTGATGCACTGCAGTTGGTCATCATCGACAAGTTGCCGTTTCCCCCGCCGAACGATCCCTTGGTCGAGGCCCGTAGCAAACGTTTGGAATCACAAGGTCGTAGCCCGTTCAACGACTACTTCGTGCCAGAGGCAGTGGTGGCTTTGAAGCAGGGCGCCGGGCGATTGATTCGTACCGAGTCTGACCAAGGGGTCTTGGTGCTGTGTGACAACCGTTTAATCACCACAGGCTATGGCCGTCGTTTGATGGCAGCTTTGCCACCCATGCGTCAGCTGCCAACGACCGAGGCTTTGGCGCAGTCGCTGGAGGCGCTGAATCTGGACTTTATTTCCAGAACTTCCACCACGACTTTTTAGTCGCTGCACGTTCTGGGTACAAGAATGCGGTGTTGGGATAGGTGCTCTCCAGCACGCGTTTGGTGTCGTCGCGCAGCTGGGTCAGGCCTAGCTTGTCGTAGGACTGCACCATGATGAACAAGGCTTCTTCCACGGCTGGTACATCGCGGAATTCCTGCACCGTGGTTTGTGCGCGGTTGATGGCCGCCACATAGGCGCCACGTTGGTAGTAAAAGCGCGCCACGTGCACGTCTGAGCGCGCCAATGAGTTCTTAATGAACGCCATGCGCAAGCGCGCATCTTCTGAGTATTTTGAGCTGGGGAATCGATTCACCAATTCGCGGAAGGCTTCAAACGATTCCTTGGCTTGCTTGGGGTCGCGTTCGGCCAGATCTTGTTCTGCGACCGATGACATGAGGCCTAAGTTGTCGTTGAAGTTAACCAAGCCCTTGAGGTACAGCGCGTAGTCCAGCGCAGGGCTGGCAGGGTGTAGTTTGATGAAGCGGTCCAGCGTGGCCACCGCTTGTGCGGGCTCATTGGTTTTGTACTGTGCCCATGCTTTGTCCAGTTGCGCTTGCTGTGCCAAAGGCGTGCCCGCAGCACGGCCTTCGAGCTTTTCATACATGCCAATGGCTTTGTCGTAACCACCTGCTGCCATTTCGTCTTTGGCTTCGTTGTAGAGCTTGTCGTTGCTCCAGTCTTTGGTGGGGTCGTAGTTGCTGTCGGCACATCCTGTGAAAAGAATGGCCGTAGACAGGCCGATGGCCATCCACACAGTCGATAATTTGAGTCGTAACACCACAGGTCAACCTCTTGAAGCAAAGTAAATCCATTCTATCGGCTCAGCCACCATCTCTCGCGCCCACTCAGGAGGATGTTGTGCTGGACGAACATGTCGACCTGATTGACGGTCCCGAGGTGGAAACCCGCGAACTCTCGATTCCCATCGATTTGCATGGTGAGCGTTTGGACCGCGCCTTGGCAGTGTTGTTGCCCGAGTTCTCGCGCAGCTATTCGCAACAGTTGCTCAGCGAAGGCTGTGTGAGTTGTGTGCAGCCTGCGCTGCGTGTGATGACCAAGGCCTCGGCCAAGGTGCGCATGGGGGAGCGTTACCAGCTCACCTTGAAGCCCACACCACAAAGTCAAGCCTTCAAACCCGAAGACATCCCACTGCATGTGATTTATGAGGATGAGGACCTGCGGGTGCTGTTCAAGCCCGCAGGTTTGGTGGTGCATCCTGCGCCGGGCAACTGGAGTGGCACCTTGCTCAATGGGTTGCTGGCCATGGACCCGCAGGCGGTGATGCTGCCGCGCGCAGGCATCGTGCACCGCTTGGACAAAGACACCAGCGGCTTGATGATTGTGGCGCGAACACGCCGTGCCATGGATGCCTTGGTGGCCATGATTGCCGAGCGTCATGTGCATCGCGAATACTTGGCTGTGGCCTATCGCAAGTGGGTGGGTGCCCCTGTGCGCGATGTTGTGGCAGCGATTGGTCGAGACTACAAAAATCGCCTGCGTATGGCGGTGGTTGACCTTGAGCGCTTGCCTGGCAAAGAAGCCCATACCACGTTCGAATGCTTGAGCAGTCAAGAAGACGCGTGCTTGGTGCAATGCACCCTGCACACAGGTCGTACGCATCAAATCCGTGTGCACATGGCGCATTTCGGGCATCCGTTGGTGGGCGATTCGCTCTATGCGGGGCCGATGACGCTGGGCATTGACCGTCAAGCCTTGCATGCGTTCCGCTTGAGTTTTGACCATCCCATCACAGGCCAACCGCTTAAGTTTGAAGCACCGCTGCCGGACGATATGGTCAATTTGTTAGCTGGTTTGGGTCTCAAACGCCCCGAATCCGCCTAAAGTCGGCCTCCGTTACAATATGGGCTCACGCTTGTGAAAGCGGTGGGCCCTTTGGCTCTGACTTCGGTAGTGCTCCGCATTGCCCTTACCAGCCTCGAGATGAATTTTCGTAGGCCATTTCCTCGACCCTTGACCCGGAACTCTCACGATGAACACCGTGGATGCCAAGCGCGTACTTGAGACCGCCCTGATTTGCTCGCACCAACCGATCCAGATTCGCGATTTGCGCGTGCTGTTCTCTGACGCCTTGGGCGCAGACACCATTCGCACCTTGCTGGAAGAAATGCAGCTTGATTGGGCGCAGCGTGGCGTCGAGCTGGTGCAAGTGGCCACGGGTTGGCGCTTTCAAAGCCGCCCAGAAATGCGTGAATTTTTGGACCGTTTGAACCCCGAGAAGCCGCCTAAATACTCACGCGCTGTGATGGAAACCTTGGCCATCATTGCCTACCGTCAGCCCGTGACCCGTGGCGACATGGAAGACATCCGTGGCGTGACGGTCAACTCGCTGGTCATCAAACAACTCGAAGACCGTGGTTGGGTTGAAGTGATTGGCCACCGCGAAACCGTGGGCCGTCCTTCTTTGTACGCCACCACACGCCAGTTCTTGGACGACTTAGGCTTGGCCTCGCTCGACCAACTGCCCGTGTTTGACAGTGCGCAAGCGCAAGCCAACGCCTTTGCACGTTTGGGTGAAGAAGACCCTTCTTTGCAACTGGACATAGCCCTCGAATCCGCTGAAACGGCCGAAGTCGCCACGCCAGCCGAAGGCGATGCGGAAGTAGCCGCTCAAAGCCCAACGGCCTCATCCCCCCTGAGCGACGAAGCCCCTATCTTTGAACTTTCCTCACCCAGAGACCCCGCCCCAAACGGCGACGACACACATGAACACTAAACACCACGACCTGGGTGGCCAACCAAACGACACACACGACGAGTTCTTGGACGACGGCACCGCGTTCGACTTTGACGATGTGGTCTCTGGCGAGTTCGACGCCGAACTCATCCGTGCCGAAGCCGCACCCGAAAAGCGCGTGCTGTTGCCGCAACCAGAATCGCCCAAGCTACACAAAGTCTTGGCCCAATCGGGTTTGGGCTCGCGCATCGAGATGGAGCGCCTGATTGCCGAAGGCCATGTGGTCGTCAACAACGAAGTGGCCCATGTGGGTCAACGTGTGCAGTTTGGTGACCAAATCAAGGTCAATGGCCGTCAACTCAAGGTGCGCATTGCACCACCCCCACCACGCGTCATTGCGTACCACAAGCCTGCGGGCGAAGTGGTGACCACCGATGACCCACAAAATCGTCCCACCGTGTTCCGCCGCTTGCCCCGCCTGTACCAAGGCAAATGGCAATCCGTGGGCCGTTTGGACTTGAACACCGAAGGCTTGTTGCTGTTCACCAGCTCGGGCGAGTTGGCCAACCAATTGATGCACCCGCGCTTTGGTTTGCAACGCGAATACGCCGTGCGCTCGTTGGGCAAACTCAGCAAAGACCAAAAAGAACAACTCATCACCGGCATTCAGTTAGACGATGGTCCTGCCCAATTTGGCTCGATTGAAGAGGGCGGCGGTGAAGGCTCTAACTGCTGGTACCGCGTGACCATTTCGGAAGGCCGCAACCGCGAAGTGCGCCGCATGTTCGAAGCAGTCGGCCACGCCGTGAGCCGTTTGATTCGCATTCGCTATGGCGCCATGGTGCTGCCACGCGGTTTGAAGCGCGGTGCCTTTGTGGAGTTGGGCGAGCGCGATATTCGCGCGCTGATGGAAGCCGCCGGTGCTGAAGCACCGTTGCAAAGCGGCCCCTCTCGCCACGACCGCAACGAACGCGCCAACAGCCGCCGTCGAGGCAACAGCGTGGGGCCACGCCCATCGACCCCGCGCGCGCCTGAAGAGCGCAGCGGTCCAGAGCGTTTGGTGCGCACCGAGCGCCGCCGTGGTGGCAAATCCCCAGAGCGCGCACCGCAGCCAGACCCGATGCAAACCTCCGTGGGCTACATCGGTGCAGACAGCTACGCCATCGAGCGTCAACGTAAAAAAGACGGCCAAAAAGCCTTCAAAGCAGGCTTGGTCGGTGGTCCGCGTCCTGCCCGCAGCGCATCACGCCGTGGTGGTTCTGCCGGCGGCAGCTTTGGTGGTGGCCGCTCAGGTGGTGGTAACACGGGTAACCGTGGCCGAGGTGGCCGATAAATCACAGCGAAGATGCACCAAAAACGCTTGCGCGTTCAAGGGAAATCCCTTGAAGCGGTTAAAATAGCAGGCTTCGCATATCGCATATAAAAATTTCAATCACAGTCAAAACAGGGAAACTCCAAATGACCGAACGTACTCTCTCCATCATCAAGCCAGACGCCGTTGCCAAGAATGTCATCGGCCAAATCTACGCACGCTTCGAAGCTGCTGGCTTGAAAGTTGTGGCCGCTCGCATGGCTCACCTGTCACGCGGCGAAGCCGAACAGTTCTACGCTGTGCACAAAGCACGTCCTTTCTTCAAAGATTTGGTTGACTTCATGGTCTCTGGCCCTGTCATGATCCAAGTGCTCGAAGGCGAAGGCGCTATCTTGAAAAACCGTGACTTGATGGGTGCAACCAACCCTAAAGAAGCCGCTGCTGGCACCATCCGCGCTGACTTCGCTGACAGCATCGATGCCAACGCCGTGCACGGTTCTGACGGTCCAGAAACAGCAGCAGCTGAAATCAGCTTCTTCTTCGCTGGCATGAACGTTTACGGTCACTAAGAGGCAATTGGCGTGGCTGGTAGCAGCAACGCCGACGCAAAAAAATGACGGCCAACCTGCTTGATTTTGATCTCGACGGTTTGGCCGTTTTTTGTGAGCGCTTGGGCGAAAAACGCTTCCGCGCTACACAGCTGTTTCGTTGGATTCACCAAAAAGGCGCACAAGACTTTGATCAGATGTCTGATCTCGCCAAGTCGCTGCGCGAGAAGCTGAAAACTTGCGCACAGGTTCAGCCGCTCACCCCCATTTCCAGGCACGACTCCGCCGACGGCACCATCAAGTGGTTGTTTGACGTGGGTGACGGCAATGCCGTCGAAACCGTGTTCATTCCTGAAGACGACCGAGGCACTTTGTGCGTGTCGTCGCAAGCCGGTTGCGCCGTGGGCTGTCGCTTTTGTTCGACTGGCCACCAAGGCTTTAGCCGCAACCTCACCACGGGCGAAATTTTGTCGCAGCTGTGGTTTGCCGAGCACACGCTGCGCAAGCAGTTCAACACGACAGAGCGCGTCATCTCCAACGTGGTGATGATGGGGATGGGCGAGCCGTTGCAAAACTACAGCGCCTTGGTGCCTGCGCTGCGTTCCATGTTGGATGACCATGGCTATGGCTTGTCGCGACGCCGTGTGACGGTGTCCACTTCGGGCGTGGTGCCCATGATGGACCGCTTGGGCGAAGACTGCCCCGTGGCCTTGGCCGTATCACTGCATGCCCCCATCGACGCTTTGCGCGACAACTTGGTGCCGCTCAACCGCAAATACCCCTTGCATGAGTTGATGGACGCTTGCCGCCGCTATTTGGCACACGCACCACGCGATTTCATCACCTTTGAATATTGCATGTTGGATGGTGTGAACGACCAGCCCGAACATGCACAAGCGTTGATTGAATTGGTCAAACCCAAGCGCGGGCAGGGCGAACCTGTGCCTTGCAAGTTCAACCTCATTCCGTTCAACCCATTCCCAGCCTCGGGCCTCATGCGTTCGAGCGCAGCCACAGTCAAAGCGTTTGCGGCACAGCTCAGCGAAGCCGGCATCATCACCACAGTGCGCAAGACGCGCGGGGACGATATTGACGCCGCTTGCGGCCAGCTCGCCGGTGACGTGAAAGATCGCACCAAGGTCGATGCCCGCATGGCCAAACAGCGCGTGATTCCACTGACACAGGTGTCGTCATGAGCGTGTGGCGTGTGGTGGCCTGTTTTGCGTTGCTGTTGGCTGCGGCATGTGGTTTGACCGCTTGCAGCGCTGTTGCGCCTCAGCTCGATACCCTCACACACGCAGAGCCCGACAGTACGCGTCAACGCGCCATGCGCCGTCTCAGTTTGGCCAGTGCGTATTACGAACAAAACCAAAACGATGTGGCGCAGCAAGAGGTGCGTGCCGCTTTGCAAATTGACCCGAACTATGCGGATGCGTATAGCTTGCTGGGCTTGATACACCAGCGTGCCAATGCACCTGTGTTAGCGCAGCAAAGTTTTGAGCAGGCCTTGCAGCTGGCGTCTCAGCCGCCTGTGCGCTCAGCCGAGCTAGGCGCCATTCAACACAACTACGGTTGGTTCTTGTGCGAACAAAACCGGTTTGCACAAGCGCAAATTCAGTTTGACCGCGCGTTGTCGCAACCGGGCTACGCCAGTGCTGACAAAACAAACAAAGCCATTGAATTTTGTAAAAAGCGTGCAGCACAGGCTGACACACGCCAACGCAATCATTGAACAAACCCTCATTCTTTTTTGAAGCCTGATGACTGAAGAAACCACCACATCGACCACCCCGAGCACGACGGCTGGAGCCTTGTTGCGTCAACTCCGCGAAGACGCAGGGTTCAAGCGCGATGTGTTGGCGCAAGCCTTGCGCGTGTCATCCGCCAAGCTCGAGGCCTTGGAGGCTGACCGTTTGGATGAACTGCCAGACGCCATGTTTGCGCGTGCCTTGACCTTGGCTGTGTGTCGTCAGTTGAAAACCGATGCCGCCCCCGTGCTGGCCTTGTTGCCCATCTCAGATGTGTCGCGCTTAGCCGCTAAAAATGAGCGTGGTTTGGACTTTCCTTTGGACCGTCCTTCGTTTCTACCTCAGTCCAGCTTTGTTGCCGTGGCGCGTTTGTTCACCCCCATGCGTTGGGCGGCCGTGGCTGTGTTGGCTTTGGCATTGGTGATTGGTTGGTGGCCAGAAATTCATGCCTTCTTGGTGTTCAAAGATGAACCCACTGCTGGTACCGTGGTTGGCCCCGTGGAGCCTGCCATTGCTTTGCCTTCTACCGAAGCGCCTGCACCCGTGACTGAAAACGCCGGCAACATGGTGGTGACCACGGTTCATTCAGCAGCGGTGTCCGCACATGCTGCCAGTGCTGCCGCACCCGCCAGCGCACCAGGAGCCTCGGATGGTAAATAACGCACAGACGCAAGGTATCGCCTTGTCTCAACCCAAAACACGTCACAGCTTGCAAGCGCGTGTGGCGTGGGGTAACCATGTGGTCACCGTTGGCGGCGATGCGCCAGTGCGCGTGCAGTCCATGACCAACACCGACACGGTGGACGCGATTGGCACGGCCATTCAAATCAAAGAGCTGGCCTTGGCTGGCTCTGAACTGGTGCGCATCACCGTCAACACGCCCGAGGCCGCCGCGGCTGTGCCGCATGTGCGCGAGCAGCTCGACAAGATGGGCATCAACGTCCCATTGATTGGCGATTTTCACTACAACGGCCACCGTTTGCTCACCGAGTTTCCCGACTGCGCGCAAGCCTTATCTAAGTACCGCATCAACCCCGGCAACGTGGGCAAGGGCGACAAGCACGACAAACAATTTGGCCAAATGATTGAAGCCGCGATGCGCTACAACAAAGCGGTGCGCATCGGTGTGAACTGGGGCAGCTTGGACCAAGAGTTGCTCGCCAAATTGATGGACGAAAACGCGCAACGTGCGCAACCGTTCGACGCCAAGCAGGTGATGTACGAAGCACTCATCACCTCGGCCATTGACTCGGCTAAATTGGCGCAAAGTATGGGTATGCCTGCTGAGCAAATTTTGCTTAGCTGCAAAGTCAGCGGCGTACAAGACCTCATTGCGGTTTACCGTGAGCTGGCTCAGCGCTGCAACTACCCTTTGCATTTGGGCCTTACCGAAGCGGGCATGGGCACCAAAGGCACAGTGGCTTCTGCCACCGCTTTGTCCATCTTGCTGCAAGAGGGCATTGGCGACACCATTCGCGTCTCGCTCACACCGCAGCCCGGTGAGGCGCGCACGCAAGAGGTGGTGATTGCCTCTGAAATTTTGCAAGCCTTGGGCCTGCGCACGTTTGTGCCCAGCGTCACCGCATGCCCTGGCTGTGGCCGCACCACCAGCACCACTTTCCAAGAGCTCGCCAAAGAGATCGACGACTTCTTGCGCGCCCAAATGCCTGTGTGGCGTACCCAATACCCAGGGGTGGAAAACCTCAAAGTGGCGGTGATGGGTTGCATCGTCAATGGCCCTGGTGAGAGCAAGCATGCCGACATCGGCATCAGCTTGCCTGGCAGCGGCGAAGCGCCCGCGGCGCCTGTGTTTATTGATGGCGAGAAAGCCATGACCTTGCGCGGCGACAACATTGCGCAAGAGTTCCACCAGATTGTTGAAAACTACATTGAAAAGCGATTCGGTTAAACCGAACGCAGCCTGACCGTGACGACAGAAAACAAAAACTCAAAATCTGCCAAAGCGCAAGCCCTGACTGCCGTCAAAGGCATGAACGATTTGCTGCCCCCGCAGTCGGCCCATTGGGAATGGCTCGAAGACAAAGTGCGCAACTTGATGGCGCGCCACGCGTATCGCAACCTGCGCACACCCATCGTCGAACCTACCGCTTTGTTCGTGCGTGGCTTGGGCGAGGTGACCGACATTGTGGAAAAGGAGATGTACTCCTTTGAAGACCGCTTGAACGGCGAGCAACTCACGCTGCGTCCCGAAGCAACCGCAGGCGTAGTTCGCGCTGTGGTCGAACACAACATGCTCTACAACGGTGGGCAGCGTTTGTATTACATGGGGCCTATGTTCCGCCACGAGCGTCCGCAACGTGGCCGCTACCGCCAGTTTCACCAAATCGGCGCGGAGGCTTTGGGCTTTCCTGGCGCTGAGGTGGATGCCGAACTCATTTTGTTGGCTGCCACGCTCTGGCAAGAGCTGGGTTTGCAAGACGTGCGTTTGGAGCTCAACAGCTTGGGCCAACCCAATGAACGTGCGGCGCACCGTGCCGCACTGATCACGCACTTAGAAGCCCACGTCGATGTGTTGGACGAAGAAGCCAAGCGCCGCTTGCACAGCAACCCCTTGCGAATCTTGGACACCAAGAACCCAGCGATGCAAGCCGTGGTCGAAGCCGCACCGAAGTTGATTGACTTCTTGGGTGAAGCCTCGTTGGCCCACTTCAATGCGGTCAAAGCCATTTTGGATGCCAGCGGCGTGGCCTACCGCATCAACCCACGTTTGGTGCGTGGCATGGACTACTACAACCTCACGGTGTTTGAGTTTGTGACCGACCGCTTGGGCTCGCAAGGCACCATCTGCGGTGGTGGCCGTTACGACTACCTGATTGAACAAGTGGGCGGCAAGCCCGCACCCGCCGTGGGCTGGGCCTTGGGCGTGGAGCGTGTGCTCGAGTTGCTCAAAGAGCAGGGCACATTGCCTGAGGCTGTGGGGCCTGATGTCTACGCCATCGTGCCCGATGCTTCGGCGTTGCCGGTGGTGTTCAAAACCGTCCAAACCTTGCGTGCGCAAGGCATGTCTGTGCAAATGCATGCGGGGGCAGGCGAGGGCATGGGCAGCATGAAATCGCAGTTCAAAAAGGCCGATGGCAGTGGCGCGCAGTTCGCCCTGATTTTTGGTGGCGACGAGTTGGCGCGTGGCGAAGTCACCCTCAAAGCCTTGCGCGATGGCGCGGGTGCGCAAGAGGCGGTGCCCTTGGCAGACGTCACGATCCGTGTGGCTGCCAAATTGGCGCAGGGCGTGGCCCCGTCTCAAACCGCTGGCTGATAAGCCGAGCCCTACAATCCGCTAAATTTTTAGTCAAAGCATCAGTACCATGGCATCGCACCTCGACCTCGAAGAACAAGAACAACTGGACGAACTCAAGCACTTTTGGAAGCGCTGGGGTGACCTCATCACGTGGGTGCTGATTGCCGTGTTGGGCAGCTATGCTGCTTGGATGGGCTGGCAGTCTTACCAAGGCAAACAAGCCGCGCAATCGGCGGCCTTGTATGACACGGTGGAGCGCGCTGCGTTGAGCGGCGACACCGCTTTGCTAGACCGTTCTGTGAGCGACATCAAAGACAAATTTGCCAGCACCACCTACGCGCAACAAGCCGCTTTGTTGGCCGCCCGCGTGTACAACGACAAAGACCGCAAAGCCGATGCCAAAGCACAGCTGAGCTGGGTTATCGAGAAAGCCAGCGACGAGGGCTACCAAGCCTTGGCGCGTTTGCGTTTGGCCGCCTTGTTGGTGGAAGACAAAGCCTATGACGAAGCCCGCAAGCAACTCACCGCCAAAGCGCCAGAAGCCTTCGCCCCCTTGATGGCCGACCGCTTGGGCGACTTGGCCATGTTGCAAGCGCAGCCTGCTGACGCCGTTCAACACTACAAAGATGCGTGGAAGGGCTTTGAGCCCAACGCCGAGTACCGCCGTTTGGTGGCTGTGAAATTGGCGGCTTTGGGCGCTGACCCTGAAGACACACCTGCTGTGGAGAGCAAAAAGTGAACACCACACCCTCTCGCTGGACATCTCTGACGCGCTTGGCACTGACTGGCGCATGCTTGGCGTTGGCTGCTTGCTCTGGCCCATCGCGTCCCAAACCCACCGAAATTGCGGGCGTGCCCGTGTTGCAAGACGTGCGAACCAGCTGGACAGCGAACGTGGGCAAGGTGGATTTCCCCTTGGTCGTGTCTGCGCGTGAAGACCGCATTGCTCTGGCCAACAGCCAAGGCGTGGTGGCCGTGTTGGATGCCACCACAGGCAAAGACGTGTGGCGCTTGAAGTTGGACCAAGCTATTTCCGCAGGCGTGGGCAGCGATGGTCAACAACTGGCGGTGGTCACCCGCAACAACGAACTCGTCACCTTGCAAGACGGCAAAGTGCAATGGCGCAAGAGCTTGCCTGCGCAATCCTTTACCGCACCCTTGGTAGCCGGTGCGCGCGTGTTTGTGTTGACGGCAGACCGTTCGGTCATTGCCTTTGACGGCGCCACAGGTCGTCAACTCTGGACGCAACAGCGCCCAGGTGAGCCTTTGGTCTTGAAGCAAGCGGGCGTGATGTTGGCGGTGAAAAACACCTTGGTGGTGGGCTTGTCCGGCCGTTTGTCAGGACTTGACCCCAACACCGGCGTGATTCGCTGGGAGTCCGCCATTGCCACACCGCGTGGCACCAACGACGTGGAACGTCTGGTCGACTTGGTGGCCCCGTTTGACCGCGTGGGTGATGTGGTGTGCGTGCGTGCTTTTCAAGCGGCGGTGGGTTGCGTGAACGCTGAGCTTGGCAAAGGCGCCTGGACACGTCCTTCTGCAGGCGAAATGGGCGTGAGCGGTAACGACACCTTGCTGGTCGCGCCACTGTCCAACGGCGTGGTGCAAGCCTTCAACCGCAGCAACGGCGAACGCTTGTGGGACACCGAACGTTTGAAATACCGCATCTTGAGCGCCCCGTTGGTCACGCCGCGTGGCGTGCTGGTGGCTGACAACGGGGGCTGGTTGTATCTGCTGTCGTTGGCCGATGGCGCTTTGCTCAACCGCATCAAACTCGACAGCGAAGAATTGGCGACAGCCCCTGTGTTTGCAGGCGGTCGCTATGTGGTGGTCACACGCGAAGGTCGCGTGACAGGCTTCCAAATGCCATGAAGATGGCAACGTTAAAGGATTAAGTTTTGAAACCCGTATTGGCCCTGGTGGGCCGCCCCAACGTTGGCAAGTCCACGTTGTTCAACCGTTTGACCAAATCGCGTGACGCCATC
>JACCDX010086309.1_pt1 | contig 21076 bp, 19 predicted proteins | sample 7449681 | NCBI WGS metagenome assembly JACCDX01 (sample SAMN15323450, study PRJNA562643) | freshwater metagenome | isolation source: river surface water | place: USA:Blue River Watershed | collected 2017-08-18
ATATTATTTTAAATTAGCTCCGCTCTGTTCGGCTAAAAGAGCCTTCGAGTGGGCTGCAAAGGTAGGTTTAAAAAACGATATAAACTAATTTGTTATTTTTTGATTATCAATAAGTTAAATGTTTTTGATTTTGATTTTTTCCTTAATAATGTTGCAGGAGTCGATTCAGTCATGAATAAAATGAATTGAAATCGCGCGTTTTATTTTAGAAAATCGATTAATTTTTTAACAGCTATTCCACGGTGGCTGATGCTTGATTTTTCTTCCAATGTTAACTCTGCAAAGGTTTTTTGGTACCCATCGGCTACAAAAATAGGATCGTATCCAAATCCGTTGTTTCCGATTCGTTCTTCAATAATTTCACCGTTTATAATACCTGTAAATAAATGCTGTTTTCCATTACTATTCAAACAAATTACGGTTTTGAAATTGGCTTTTTTATTTTTAACGTCCTTTAAGTTAGTTAATAATTTGGCAATATTGTTTTCATCGTTTTTAGGTTCGCCGGCATATCGCGCTGAAAAAACACCAGGTTCACCATTTAGAGCCTGCACTTCAAGACCTGAATCGTCTGCAAAGCAATCGTAGCCGTATTTTTCGGTTACATAATTGGCTTTTAGCATTGCATTTCCTTCAATAGTAGCTGCTGTTTCAGCAATATCTTCGGTACAACCAATATCGTCTAGACTTAAAATTTGGATTGTGGGAGGAACAAGTAATTGAATTTCTTTGATTTTGTTTTTATTGTTGGAAGCGAAAACGAGTTGCATAATTTAGGTTTGTTTTATTTTTCAAAGATATTGAAAATTCAGCATTAGTTTTTGATGAAACGGCAAATGTTATTTTGATGTTAAAATATTGATTTGGAGTTTTTTAAGTTAAATTATAATTATCTTTAAGTGTGTTTTTGATTGTACTTGGATGTGTCAGAATTCCTTACTTTAGGAAGATTTGGCAGTTCAATAGTCTATCATACGAGTATAAAGTATCGGTAAGATAATGGTATATCAAAATCAACAACTGGAGGACTCTAAAGGTCCTCCTTTTTTGCTTTAGAGCAGCCCAAAGTTTTGGGAGTAGAGAAAATACGTTTATTTGTTACATGATTTTTGTTGAATAGAGCAAGATTGAAGTGAATAGCTGCAGTAAGCTCTAGAAAATAAATTTGCTTTCAATTCATTTATAAATTATAAATAATTAATTTTGCCCTAGTTCAAAAAAATAATTACTATCTCAAATATATCATGGTAAAAGATTTATTCGAAAGAATTCAAACTAATAAAGGGCCATTAGGAAAATGGGCTTCACAAGCAGAAGGTTATTTTGTTTTTCCAAAATTGGAAGGAGAGTTAGGACCTAGAATGAAATTTCAAGGAAAAGATATTTTGAATTGGAGTTTGAATGATTATTTAGGTTTAGCCAATCATCCAGAAGTACGTAAAGCGGATACTGAAGCTGCTATTGAATACGGAGCAGCTTACCCGATGGGTGCTCGTATGATGAGTGGTCATACTAAATACCACGAACAATTAGAGCAAGAATTGGCTGCTTTTGTAATGAAAGAATCGGCTTATTTGTTGAATTTTGGTTACCAAGGAATGGTCTCTATTATTGATGCTTTGGTGACTAAAAATGACGTGATTGTTTATGATGTTGATGCACATGCTTGTATTATTGATGGGGTACGTTTACACATGGGGAAACGTTTTACTTACCGTCATAATGATGTGGAAAGTATGGAGAAAAACTTACAACGTGCCACAAAATTAGCTGAAGAAACTGGAGGCGGAATTTTGTTTATTACCGAAGGAGTTTTTGGAATGCGAGGTCAACAAGGAAAGTTGAAGGAAGTGGTGGAAATGAAGAAGAAATACAATTTCCGTTTGTTAGTGGATGATGCACATGGTTTTGGAACACTTGGAAAAACAGGAGCTGGAGCAGGTGAGGAGCAAGGCGTTCAAGACGATATTGATGTGTATTTTTCGACTTTTGCAAAATCAATGGCTAACATTGGTGCTTTCGTAGCAGCAGATAAAGATATTATTGATTATTTGAAGTACAATTTACGTTCGCAAATGTTTGCTAAAGCGTTGCCAATGATTCAAACTATTGGATCATTAAAACGGTTGGAATTATTGCGCCAATCGTCTGAGATTAAAGATAAATTGTGGGTAAACGTGAATGCGTTACAAAACGGTTTAAAAGAAAGAGGATTCAATATTGGCGATACTAATACGTGTATCACTCCCGTATACCTTGAAGGTTCTATTCCCGAAGCGATGATTATGGTGAACGATTTGAGAGAGAATTACGGAGTTTTCTTGTCGATTGTAGTGTATCCTGTAATTCCAAAAGGAATTATTTTATTGCGTATGATTCCAACTGCTTCGCATACTTTGGCAGATATCGACGAAACATTAGCGGCTTTTGAAGCGATTCGTGAAAAATTAGTAAACGGAACCTACAAACAAATTGCTGAGCAAACTACAGTTGACGTTTCGTAATTAAGAAACTGAATTTTATAAAAAAAATCCATTCAATTGAATGGATTTTTTTATGGTTGTGTTTTTTACAATTCTTTTCGAAACGTTTTTCTACGACAAATAATTTTGGGATCAAAGTTCTTCCAAAGCAAATGAATCGCATGATTGTCGGCTAATTCAGGAGTTCGAATGCAGTTTTCAATTCCTTTTTCGGTAAAAGTCGTATGGTATTCTTTGAAAATAATAGCGTGAACTCCTTTGTTTTGGTACTCAGGATGTACTCCAATAAGATAAAAAGTAACGTCTTTGCTGTTGTTTCTTGCATTTAGCAAGTGTAAGAATCCGAGAGGAAATAATTTTCCTTTTGCTTTTTGTAATGCTTTGGAAAAACTTGGCATCACGATGGCAAAAGCAACTAAATTGCCGTCTTTGTCCTCTACAAATTTGATGTATTCTGGATTGATAAAACTGATGTATTTTTTCTTGAAGTATTCTTTTTGAACATCAGAGATAGCAACAAAAGAAGATAAACTTGCATAAGAGGCATTGAATAAATCAAACATTTTATCTACATAAGGAAGCACGTCTTTTGTTTTTTTGAAATTGATTGGACGGAGTTGGTAACGCCTTTTGATTAACTCTTGCGCTTTGTCAAAATGTTCTAATTTGACATTGGCAAAAGGGAATTTGTTTTCCAAATATTCTTTTTCAACTGTATAACCTAATTCTTCAAAATGATTGGCATAATACGGATGATTGTACCAAGTAATCATCGTGCCAATTTCTTCAAAACCTTCAGTAAGCACTCCCACTTTGTCCAAATTAGAGAATCCCATTGGTCCTTCAACATAGTCTAAATTGTTTTTTCGACCCAATTCATAGACTTTTTCTAACAATGCTTTGGTCACTTCAATATCGTCAATTACATCAAACCAACCAAAACGAACTTTCTTCTTTTGTTGGTTATTGACTTCTTCCCAGTTGATAATGGCAGCAACTCGACCTACAATTTGATTGTTGCGATATGCCAAATAAAAATAGGCTTCTGCGTTTTCAAAAGCTGGATTTTTAGTCTTGTCAAAGGTCTCTAATTCATCGGCAATAATGGGTGGAACCCAATACTGGTTGTCTTTGTATAAGGAAAAAGGGAATTTAATATAGTCGGTCAATTCACTTTTGGTAATCGCTTCTTTAATTTGAATCATTGTGTATAATCTAGAAAATCAGGAATTTTTTCTTTTTTGTGCCTTTCTTAGTTTTTTCTGCTGCTTTTAGTGCTTTTGGATCTCCAATGGGTGTGCGAACTTCGTTATAATTACCATCATAACGCCAAGAAAAACCAAGTCCACCATAGAAAATAGAGGGCGTGTTTTTTAAACTAGCACTTGCCGAAGCGTCAATTTGAAGATCGTCTGTAAGTAAATAAGCGGCTCCAGCTCTAACAATAGCATCACTATAAAAATCACTTTTATAGCCTTGGTTTTCTACAAAACCGGACCATTTGTCGTTGAAACCTTTTGTCAAAGTAAGTGCATATCCATAACTTGGATATTCTGTGCCAATATAATCGGCAATAGTATTGGTAACAAATACCCAAGTACCGTCACCCAAATGATTTTGTGTAATCAAAATGACTTTTGGCGAAATACTCGCGTTGGGTGAAAAATGATACGGATTGTTAGCAGAAGTGAAATTGGCTCCTGCAAAAACAGAAACGGCAGGAATTAATTGGCGCCAGCTGAATTTGCGATTGGCATTCCAACTGTATACATTGATTTTCTTTTCGTGATTTTTAAATGGATCGTAAAGCAAATATTTGGCACCTAATATAGTTTGTTTTAACGCTTTTTGATTTGTTTTTGTGTACAAGGCTTCATACACTTGGCTTTGGTATTGAATATCGGCAATTAACTCCAGTTTTTCCATAAACATCCCATAGCGCAAAGTAGCGTCAATTCCGTAACCATTAGTCACGTAATTGAGTAAATGGTGTTTTTGAGTGATACCATAAGCTCCAGTTTCTAATTGAATTACTGATTTCCCTACCGCAAAAGCCGACATCGTTTCGCCAGGTCTGTTGGAGTTGATTTGGTCGGTGTATTGCGCAAAATTCAGTAGCGGAATTAGCAAAAGAGCCCATAACAAAGGAGAGTGGATTTTAAACATAGTTATCTTTATTGGATTAAAAAGTAATAACGCTTCCCAAATGTACTATATTTTATTATTTATTTAAGAATGATATTTTTATTTTGAGCGTTTGATTTATTATTTTTGAAAAAAATATTTGATTATGCAAGAAGCTTCTTTTTCTAATTTTATAAGAACAGTATTCTATATATTGATGTTCTATTATTTATTTAAATTTTTAGCGCGTATATTTTTGCCAATTTTGGTCAAAAAAGCAGTAGAAAAAGCAGGTGAGAATTTTCAAAAGCAACAGCAATATACTCATGAAGCGGCTTGGAAAAAAGCGTCTAATAACGACGAGATAATTTACAAAGAAACAGATTCTAAAAATCCTCGTGAAACCAAAAAAGTAGGGGATTATGTGGATTACGAAGAAATAGATTAAATTTGCCTCCAACCCACTTTTTCATATTCTAACCAAACTATTTCAACTTTGAAAAAACTACATACGTTCTATCCTCATTTGCTTGCCATTATTGGTTTTGTTCTGATTTCGCTGATTTACTTTTATCCTGTTTTACAAAGAAAACAAATCTTTCAATCGGATATTGCACAATATACCGGAATGGCAAAAGAGCAAAATGATTTTAGAGCTTCTACTCATATTGAGCCGTATTGGACGAATTCTGCTTTTGGCGGAATGCCAACCTATCAATTAGGAGCTAAATACCCTCACGATTATATCGGTGCTTTGGATGATGTATTACGTTTTTTACCTCGCCCAGCCGATTATTTGTTTTTGTATTTCTTAGGTTTTTATGGTTTATTATTGGTGCTAAAAATTGATCCTCTGAAGGCTTTCTTTGGTGCCATTGCGTTTGGATTCTCTACCTATTTAATAATAATTCTCGGTGTTGGACATAATGCCAAAGCCCACGCTATTGCCTATATGCCACTCGTAATTGCTGGTTTTTTATTGGTTTTTAGAAAAAAATATGTTTGGGGAGGTTTGCTGACTTTGTTTGCTACGGCATTAGAAATTAATGCTAATCACTTTCAAATGACCTATTATTTGTTGATTTTCTTATTGGTTTTAGTAGGTTATTTTATTTATCAATTCATTAAAGAAAAAGATTTTAAAGGGTTAGGATATGCTTTTAGTGTCTTGGCTATAGCTGGAATTTTTGCTATTGGTGCTAATGCAACCAACTTGTTAGCCACTACTGAATATACCAAATTCAGTACAAGAGGAAAAAGTGAATTGACCTTCAATGCCGATGGTTCTAAGGTGACCGAAAATAGTGCCTTGTCTCGTGATTACATTACAGAATATAGTTATGGAATTGCTGAAAGTTTCAATTTGGTGGCGCCACGACTTTTTGGAGGTTCTAATAATGAAGCTTTAGGAACCGATAGTAGTATGTATCAGTTTATGATTAATCAAGGTGTTCCTGCTGCTCAAGCACAAGATTATGTAAAAGGGATGCCAACCTATTGGGGAGATCAACCCATTGTGGCAGCACCTGCTTATATTGGAGCAGTAGTTTTCTTTTTAGCTTTCTTAGCGTTGTTTATAGACAATAGAAAAATCAAATATGTTTTTTTTGGAGGAGCTATGATTGCTTTGGTGCTTTCTTGGGGTAAAAATTTCCCGGCAGTAACCAATTTCTTCATTGATTACATTCCGATGTATGATAAGTTTAGAGCTGTTTCTTCTATTCAAGTCATTCTGGAATTGTGTTTTCCTGTATTGGCGGTAATGGGATTGCAATCTTTTTTCCAATTGGATCAAGACCAACAAAAGAAAGGATTGTTGCAAACGACTATTTTTGGAGTAGGAGTTATGGCTATCTTGTTTTTTGCTAAAGGCATGTTTAACTTTTCGGGAAGTGGAGATGAGTATTTCTTAAAGAGCTACGGACCTGCTTTTGTCGATGCTTTAAAAGCAGATAGAAAAACCATGTATAGCGCTGATTTATTGCGTTCTACGTTCTTTATTCTTCTTGTAGCAGGATCGTTATGGTTGTTTATCAAAAATAAATTGGCACAACAAACAACCATTATTGTTATTGGTTTAGTGATGATTTTTGACTTGTTCTTGGTCGATAAAAAATACGTTTCAGATAAAGATTTTGTGAGCAAAAGAGAAGTAGAAGTACCTTTTCAAGCGACTCCGGTGGATTTGCAAATTTTAAAAGACAGTAGTAATTATCGAGTTTTTGAAATTAATGGTAATTTATCGAGTGCAAGAGCTTCGTTTTTCCATAAATCGATTGGTGGGTATCATGCTGCTAAGCCGAGAAGAATGCAACAATTGTTTGACTACCAAATTGCTAAAAATAATTTGGAAACCTTAAACTTTTTGAATGTAAAATATTTGATTCAAACCGATAAAGACGGAAAAGAATTTCCGATTGCCAATCCAGAGGCGAATGGAAATGCATGGTTTGTGAGTCAGGTGAAATTAGTTCATTCTGCTGACGAAGAGATGAAAGCTTTAGATCAATTCGATTCTAAAAATGTAGCGGTAATTAATGCCAAAGAGTTTGAAGTCAAAAAGATGGCTTTCGCCAAAGACAGTTCGGCTACTATCACATTGGATTCGTATCAACCCAACGATTTGAAATATACTTCGATTAATGTTAATGAAGGTTTGGCAGTTTTTTCTGAAATGTATTATAAAAACGGTTGGAACGCTTATATTGACGGCAAGAAAGTGGAATATCTTCAAGCAGATTATGTCTTGAGAGCCTTACCAATTCCAGCGGGGAAACATAGTGTTGAATTCAAGTTTGAGCCTCAAGTAGTGCAAACAGGAAGTACAATTACTTTGGTAAGTTCTATTGGAATACTATTGCTTTTGATTGGAGGAATTTATTTTGAAAGAAAGAAAAGTACCGAAATTCAGCACAATGTCAAATAAAATCCCAAAAAAACTTTTAATCATCACGTATTATTGGCCACCAGCAGGAGGACCTGGGGTGCAACGTTGGTTGAAGTTTGTTAAATATTTACCGGATTTTGATGTGCAACCTATTGTGTATGTGCCTGAGAATCCTACCTATCCAATTGTCGATGCAAATTTGGAAAGTGAAGTTTCGGATAAAGCGATTATTTTAAAAAATTCAATCTTTGAACCCTATCAATTAGCTTCTTTTTTGTCCAAAAATAAGACTAAGAAAATCAGTTCGGGAATTATTCCAAATCAGAAAAAACAGTCTTTTTTAGAGAAAGTAATGCTTTGGGTACGCGGCAATTTGTTTATTCCTGATGCGCGTGTTTTTTGGGTAAAACCTTCTGTCGCTTATTTGGAGAAATACATTCGGGAGAACAAAATCGATACGATAGTTACTTCTGGGCCACCCCATAGTTTGCATTTAATCGGTTTGGAATTAAAACAAAAATTAAATCTAAAATGGTTGGCTGATTTTCGTGATCCTTGGACCACTATTGGCTACCATAAGTCGTTGAAATTGTCCCATTACGCAGCAAAGAAACATAAAGAATTAGAACATCAAGTGCTGAATTCAGCAGATACGATTATTGTAACAAGTAAAACGACCAAAACCGAGTTTCAGGCCTTAAACACGAAACCCATTGCTATTATTACAAACGGTTTTGATGTTGAAAAAGTTGAAAAACAAACGTTGGATTCTAAGTTCAGTTTGGCGCACATCGGTTCTTTTTTGTCTGAAAGAAATCCGAAGATTTTATGGGAAAGTTTGATTGAGCTTTGTGCGGAAATCCCAGGTTTTAAATCCCATTTAGAAATCAAATTAATAGGTGCAGTAAGTCAAGAAGTTTTGGAAACAATTGGGCAATTGGGCTTGAATCCGTATTTGAATAACTTAGGTTATGTTTCCCATGTTGATGCGGTGGCTCACCAACGTAAATCACAAGTTTTATTGTTGATTGAAATCAATTCAGAAGAGACTAAAAGTATATTACCAGGTAAATTGTTTGAGTACATGGTTTCGGAACGACCTATTATAGCAATTGGTCCCAAAGAGTCTGATTTTGCAGAAATTATTACCAATACCAATACGGGAGTGTTTTTTGAATATTCTGAAAAAGTGAAACTAAAACAAACCATTCGAGATTATTATACTCAATTTTTAGAAAGTAAATTACAATCTAATGGAGTAGGACTTCAACAGTATTCTCGAAAAAATCTAACCAAACAATTGGTGGAATTACTCCATCAATAATCCAAAATAACCATCCACTTATGGGAATCGTTTTAAACCAATCTTTAAAAAACACTATCATAACCTACATTGGTTTTGCCGTTGGAGGAGTTAGTACGTTGTTTTTATTTCCTCCCATTTTAGGAAAAACGTATTACGGTTTGTCCAATTATATTTTGTCTTGTGCCAATGTAATTATGCCTTTGTTTGCTATTGGAATGCAGAATACTTTGGTTAAGTTTTATTCCCAATGCAAAACAGAAAAAGAGAAAAATCAATTCTTATCATTCACAGTTTTATTTCCACTTTTACTCTGTATTCCTTTGATTTTAATTGGATTGTTTTTTTATGATGATATTATATCTTTTTTATCTAAGAAAAATTCCATTGTTAAAGAATATATTTTCTTAATTCCATTTATGGGTCTTTGTATGGCTTATTTTGAGATTTTTTATGCTTGGGCTAGGGTTCATATGCACTCCGTATTTGGAAATTTTATTAAAGAAGTGGGTTTGCGACTGTTTTCAGTTGTTGGACTTTTGGCTATTTATTTTAAATGGATTACGGCTGTTGACTTTATTTATCTTACCGCAGTAATTTATTTTGTAGCCTTTTTGATAACGATGTTATATGCTTTTAAAATCAAAAAACCAGAATTTCAATTTTCGATTCCTCACAATGTTAAAGCTATTTTAGAATACACGTTTTATATTATTTTATCGGGTAGTGTGGCCAATTTACTTTTAGATGGAGATAAAATGATTTTGAACCAATATATGGATATTGAAAATATTGCATTTTACTCAGTAGCTACTTATATTGCTTTGGTAATTTCGGTTCCAAGCCGTGCGATGCACCAGATTGTGTATCCTATTACAGCCAAATTGATGCACGAAAATAAACACGATGAACTCAACGATTTGTATAAGAAGACATCTATCAATTTGCAATTAGTTGGAGGTTTTGTAATGCTTTGTATTTTTGTCAATATTGACGAATTGTATCAGATGTTACCTAAAGAATATGCAGGCGGAATTTGGATTGTATTTATGATTGGTCTGTCTAAATATTTTGATTTAATTCTCGGTAATAATAATGCCATCATTTTTAATTCTAAATACTATCGTATGGTATTATTTTTAGGATTGATGTTGGTATTAGTTACGTTTGTTTTAAATATAATTTTCATTCCACTATATGGTATCATAGGGTCTGCATTTGCTACTTTGTTATCAATTACACTATACAGTGTAGCTAAACTAATGTTTGTGGTAAAACGCATGCATTTGTACCCTTTTACAATACAGACATTGCATTCAATCTATATTACCGTTGTACTTTTTATATTGTTTTATTTTTGGCAATTTCCGTTTCATCCTATCATAGGAATTGGTTTAAAGTCAATTTTAGTGACGGTGCTTTATGTGCATTTGAACTATAAATTTGTTATTTCTGTCGAAATAAATCGATTTTTGGACGATATTTTTAAGAAACTGAAATTAAAATCGTAATTTAGAATACACCTTGTAATCTACTCTTTATTAATATCACTAAAAGTTGGTATTGTGCATGCTATGTAATGGAATTATTTTTGCTAATAGTTGTAAAAAACATAATCCCAATTCAAATGAAAAACAATCCCATCAGTTCTGAAAAAAGTCTTCAAGATTTTTACAAAAGAGTTAGTGCTAGAATCCATGCAGGTTTTATAGTTAAAGAAAAAAATGATAAATTACCTTTCGCTATTTTATCTAGAGAACCAAGATCTATTAATCACACACTCAATTTCGCCCTATTTTGTTTGACTCTTGGATTATGGTCAATAGGGTGGCTGTATATGACTTTGGTTTACGGTAAAGAAAAAAGAATTCTTATCGCAATTGATGAAGACGGTAAAACATTTGAGGAACCATGCTACTAATAATCCGATTTATAGTTTTTCTTTTAAATAGCTAGCCGTAATAGATTTTTTCATTTTTACTAAATCTTCTGGAGTTCCTGCGCCTAATAATTTTCCTCCATTTTCACCACCTTCAGGGCCTAAATCAATAATCCAATCGGCACATTTGATAAGGTCCAAATTGTGTTCTATGACAATGATGGAATGTCCTTTTTCAATTAACGCATCGAAGGAAGCTAATAGCTTCTTGATATCGTGAAAATGCAATCCTGTTGTAGGTTCGTCAAAAACAAAAAGCGCCTTGTCTTTGGTAGCTCCCTTAACTAAAAATGAAGCTAACTTGATACGTTGTGCCTCTCCGCCAGAAAGGGTAGAAGACGATTGGCCTAATTGTACATAACCCAATCCCACATCCTGAAGGGGTTGTAATTTTTGGGTTATTTTAGTTTGTTTATATTCAGCAAAAAAAGCAATAGCATCATCAATAGTCATGGTTAATATGTCATTGATGTTTTGGCCTTCAAAACTAACTTCTAAAACTTCTTTTTTGAAACGTTTTCCATTACAGGTTTCGCAATGCAGTTGTACATCGGCCATAAAAACCATCTCTACATTGATAGTCCCTTCTCCCTTACAGCTTTCGCAACGTCCACCATCTACGTTAAAAGAGAAATGTTTGGCTTGATATCCTCTAACTTTAGATAGCTTTTCTTTGGCATATAAATCCCGAATATCATCATACGCCTTGATGTAGGTAACGGGATTAGAACGCGAACTTCTTCCAATAGGATTTTGGTCTACATATTCAATGTGTTTGATGTGTGAAAATGAGCCGGTCATTTCGGTAAACTGACCTGCTTTTTCTCCTGCATTATCAAGTTTTTTTTGCATAGCAGGAAATAAAATCTTTTTCACCAAAGTACTTTTTCCACTTCCAGAAACCCCTGTGATGACAGTTAGAACGTCAAGCGGAAAGCTAACATCAATGTTCTGCAAATTGTTTTCTCTTGCTCCTTTGATTTCGATTTGATTTTTGAAAGGTCTACGTTTTTTTGGAACCGAAATCTCTAAATTACCATTCAAATATTGAGAAGTTAAAGAATCCGATTGTAGAATTTCATTATACGTTCCTTGCGCTACTAAATTTCCTCCATGGGTTCCAGCCTCAGGTCCAATATCGATAATCATATCGGCAGCTTTCATAATATCTTCGTCATGCTCTACTACAATTACGGTATTGCCTAAATCTCGTAAAGACAACAAAACTTTAATTAAGCGTTCAGTGTCTTTTGGATGTAAGCCAATGCTCGGTTCATCCAAAATATACATAGAACCTACTAGGCTACTCCCTAAAGAAGTCGCCAAGTTGATACGTTGCGATTCGCCTCCAGAAAGTGTAGTCGAATTTCGATTTAGGGTAAGATAATCCAACCCTACTTCGGTTAAAAAGGACAAACGGTTGTTGATTTCAATGAGTAGTCGTTTGGCAATTTGTTTTTCGTACTCGTTGAGTTCAATGTTTTTGAAGAATTCAACTAGGTGACGGATAGGCAAATCCACTAAATCCGAAACGGTTTTACCATTTATTTTTACATAAGAAGCCTCAATTCGTAAACGTTTCCCTTTACAGGAGTTACATTTAGTTTTGCCTCGATAACGAGACAACATCACGCGATTCTGAATCTTATAATTTTTCTCTTCTAATTCTTTAAAAAAGTCATTTAACCCTTGAAAATATTGATTTCCTGCCCAAACTACTTCTTTTTGTTCTTCGGTAAGCTCGAAAAAAGGTTTGTGAATAGGGAAGTCAAATTTGTAGGCATTTTTAACCAATTCATCTCTAAACCAACTCATGCTTTCACCTCGCCAAGGAAAAATAGCATTTCCAAAAATGGATAAGCTTGTATTTGGTACCACCAATTCGGCATCAATTCCAATGATGTTACCATAACCTTCGCAAACAGGACAAGCCCCATAGGGATTATTAAAGCTGAACAAATGCACATTGGGTTCTAAAAAAGAAATCCCGTCTAACTCAAAATTATTGGAATACGAAAAACGTTTTTCTGAGTTTAATTCTTGTAAATAGCAAATCCCTTTTCCTTCAAAAAAAGCCGTTTGAACAGCATCGGCCAAGCGGTTATAAAATTCTTCTTCGGCTTTGACTACGATTCGGTCAATAATCAGAAAGATTTCTTTTTTGCTCAAACCTTTGGGTAAATCGTCCAACCGAACCATTTCACCATCGACTAGAATTCGAGCAAAACCTTGTTGCAACAAGACGTTCAGTTTGTCTTCTAGTTTTCGCCCTTTTTCCAAATGAATAGGAGCGAGGAGGAGCCATTTGCTATCCAGCTCTAATTTTTTCACCTCCGACACAACATCGGTTACGGTATTTTTTTTGACTTCTTGACCTGAAATAGGAGAAAAAGTACGTCCTACACGGGCATATAATAATTTGATATAATCGTAAATTTCTGTTGAGGTTCCAACGGTCGAACGTGCATTGGTCGTATTGACTTTTTGTTCAATAGCAATAGCAGGTGCAATTCCTTTTATGTATTCTACTTTGGGTTTGTCTAAACGGCCTAAGAATTGGCGCGCATAAGACGATAAACTTTCTACATAGCGACGTTGACCTTCAGCATATAAAGTATCAAAAGCCAAACTCGATTTTCCAGAACCCGAAAGACCAGTAATTACTACCAGTTTATTCCTTGGAATGGCAACGTCTACATTTTTTAAATTATGTACTTGAGCGCCTTTAATGATGATGTTTTTCTTTGGGTCTAATGTAGAAAGGTCAATTGACATAAAAAGTGTATTTTGAGCAAAAGTAATCAATTTTCGACTCAGAATTACTACTCTAAGATATCCAAATTACTACTTTTATCCATTCCTTTTTACCTCTAAAATAGTCTGATACTTTGAGATTGTTTCTTTTTTGTTTGCATAATCCAATAAAATTAAGTTAAATTTGTCCGTATAATCATCAAATAAAAACAAAAGCCTATTTAACAATTTTACTTTTTAGAACATTATTTAGAATTACAAACCCTCTAAAAGGTATATTATGGCTATTCCTCTTATTGATGATGCTACATTAGTAAATGATTATATTGCGGGCAATGAAGCTGCTTTAGCAACTCTTATCAAAAGACACCAATCCAAAATTTTCGGTTTTATCTATTCCAAAGTAGGTGATAGAGATCTTTCTGACGATATTTTTCAAGATACGTTTATCAAAGTAATTCGCACTTTAAAATCCAATGCCTATAATGAAGAAGGGAAATTTCTTCCCTGGGTAATGCGAATTGCTCATAATCTGATTGTGGACCATTTTCGCAGAAATAAAAAAATGCCTTTGTACAGAGAGACTGAAGAGTTCTCTATATTTTCCATTATGACAGATGATGCGTTGACAATAGAAAATAAATTAATTTCAGATCAGGTGGCCAAAGATTTACGTCAATTAGTAGAAGAACTCCCAGCAGATCAAAAAGAGGTGTTGATGATGCGTTTGTATCAAGATATGAGCTTTAAGGAAATTTCAGAAGCGACAGGAGTAAGTATCAATACTGCTTTAGGACGAATGCGTTACGCTTTACTTAATTTGAGGAAAGTGATTGATAAACACCAAATTATTTTGACTAACTAAGCAATATTTTGTGGTTTTTGTCGTTGTAGTGTAAATTGTAAATGCAAACTATGGCAAAAATCTACTCTAAAAAATCATTTGTTGCTCCAAAAATGAAACCAAAGAAAGAAGTTGTTTCTTTCTTGTTGAACTATTCAAAAGCGTTGAAAGTAGTCAAAACTGAGCAAGCTACTTTTGAACTCATCGCTAATTAAAATTTCATTGTTAGTTGCTAAACCACCTTTATTAATGTATTAATGGAGGTGGTTTTTTACGATCTAACTATTTATTTTTTGAAGTAATCGTCTAAAACGGATTTTCGCCCTATCGTTTTAGTGATGATATCTTTCTCTAAATTCCATCCTCGTGCAGGCGAATATTCGCGTCCATACCAAATGATTTGCAAGTGCAATTCATTCCATAATTCCTCTGGGAAAATGCGTTTAGCATCTTTTTCAGTTTGCACCACATTTTTACCGTTGGTTAAGTTCCAGCGGTACATTAAACGGTGAATGTGTGTATCTACCGGAAAAGCAGGAACGCCAAAGGCTTGAGACATTACAACACTAGCGGTTTTATGACCCACCGCTGGTAGTTCTTCCAAGGCTTCAAAGCTTTGAGGAACTTGCCCGTTGTGCTTTTCAATTAGAATTTGTGATAAGCCATAAATTCCTTTTGATTTCATAGGAGATAATCCACATGGGCGAATGATTTCTTTAATTTCGTCTACGGACAGTTTGACCATATCGTAAGGATTATCTGCTTTCGCAAATAACAGAGGGGTAATTTGATTCACCCTAACATCTGTGCATTGTGCCGAAAGTAATACAGCAATCAGTAAGGTATACGGATCTTTATGGTCTAAAGGTATAGGAATTGTGGGATACAATTCTTTTAACGTATTTATAACAAATGTTACCCGTTCCTGTTTGTTCATTTTTGTATTTTTATTCCTGTAAAAATAAAACAATTCCAACAATTCAATACTAAGATTTATGACAACATTAAAAATAGGAGATCAAGCGCCTCAATTTTCAGGTGTGGATCAAGACGGGAAATCACATCAATTAGCTGATTATAAAGGAAAAAAATTAGTAGTATTTTTTTATCCAAAAGCAAATACGCCAGGTTGTACAGCAGAAGCCTGTGACTTAAGAGATAATTTTGAGCGTTTTCAAGCGAATAATTATGCCCTTTTAGGAGTAAGTGCCGATGCACAAAAAGCACAAGCTAAATTCAAAGAAAAATATGATTTTCCATTTCCGCTTTTAGCAGATGAGGACAAATCAGTGATTCAGGCTTTTGGGGTTTGGGGACCAAAGAAATTTATGGGTAAAGAATACGACGGTATTCATAGAACGACTTTCGTCATTGATGAAAACGGAATTATAGCAGATGTGATTTCTGATGTAAAAACCAAAGCGCATGCTGCTCAGATTTTAAAGTAATAGTATCTCATAAAAAAAAATCCCCAACTGATTCAATTGGGGATTTTTCATTTTACTAAACTTCTTTTAAGAACTTACTGGGTTCGTATCCAAATAAGTGGTGTTCTTTTATAATTTCGGCTACTCCAGATGGAAGCATTTCTTCCCATCCTTCTTTTCCTTGACTAATCATTTTAAGTACTTCACGAGAGAATACTTCTAATATTTCAGGATTATAATCTTCGATATCAATCACTTTGCCATTGAATTTAAAGAACTTGTACAATTCTTTCATTCGTGGATGTACTTTTAAGTTTTCTGAAGTAATGATTTCTCCATTTTCACCTATCATTGGGTACAAAAATACTTTCATGTCTCGGTAGAATAATTTACCGAATGCTTCTAAGATTCCTCCACTTAAGTGGCGGTAGTATTTCTCGTCAAAGATGTCAACTAGGTTGTTAACCCCCATTGCTAATCCCATACGGGCTTTGGTATAATTAGCGAAATACTCTACTACTTTATAGTATTCTTGGAAATTCGAAATCATTACCGTTTGACCTAAAGAACAGAGTAATTCAGCACGATCCATGAAATCTCTTTCATCAATTTCTCCGTCAGAACGTAAATTTGACAATGTAATTTCAAATACTACGAGTGTATTTTCTTTTTCTACCTTATTTTCATTCAGGAACATCTTCAAAGATTTCTCATACATGTCCATATTCACCTTGGTTACAGGACGGAAACTTCCTCTAAAGGCCAATAAGTTTTTCTTGTATAAAATAGCTGCTGGTAAGATGTTTTTTCCTTCAGGATTGAACATTACGGCATCTGTCATTCCATTTTTTACCAATTGTAAACTCATCAAACGGTTGTCAACATCCGCAAAACGAGGTCCAGAGAAGTTGATGGTGTCAATTTCTAGTTGGTCTTTGTCCAAATGGTCATACAAGTAACGCAACAATTTTTTAGGATCGTTGTATTTGTAATAAGCACCGTAAATTAAGTTTACTCCAAGAATTCCTAAGGTTTCTTGTTGCAATCTTGAATCGGTTTCTTTGAAACGAATGTGTAGGATGATCTCGTTGTAGGCTTCGTCTGGTTCAATTTGAAAACTAATTCCAACCCAACCGTGTCCTTTGAATTGCTTCGCAAAATCGATAGTTGCCACGGTATTAGCATAACTAAAGAACATTTTGTTAGGGTGTTTGTCTCTACTCAAACGCTTTTCAATCAAGCTCACTTCGTGAGAAAGCATCTTTTTCAATCGGCTTTCGGTTACGTAACGACCGTCTTCTTCAATACCGTAAACGGCATCACTAAAGTCCTTATCGTAGGCTGACATTGCTTTCGCAATAGTTCCAGATGAACCTCCCGCTCTAAAAAAGTGTCTAACCGTTTCTTGTCCGGCACCAATTTCAGCAAAAGTTCCGTAAATATTTTCGTTGAGGTTGATACGGAGCGCCTTATCCTTGATAGAAGGAATTTGCTCCATTACCTTATCTCCTTTGAGTTTTATCTTTTTGGTATGCATTATTTATATCAAAAGTGCTTTTATGTTACAAAGTTAACAAATTAGGAGTTTGTTGAAAGATATTTAACCTTATTTTTGTAAAAAAATGGCATCTTGATACGATTATTATTTGAATCGTATTTTTAGCGCATTCAAATGTAGAATTACTATTTTTGAATCACGATTTTTTCGTTATTGATAGCGTTAAAATGAGTTTTTATTCTCAAGATCAATCACAAATACATCGCTTTTGAAAATATATTTTTTAGGTACTGGTACATCGCAAGGCATCCCTATTATTGGGAGTGATCATCCTGTTTGTAAAAGTGCTGATGCAAAAGACAAGCGTTTGCGTGTTTCGGCTTGGGTGTCATGGGAAAATCATTCCTTTGTGTTCGATTGTGGTCCTGATTTTAGGCAACAGATGTTGGTTTCCAATTGTCAAAAAGTAGACGGAATTTTATTTACTCACGAACACGCGGATCATACAGCGGGAATAGATGATATTCGGCCATTTAACTTTCGTCAAGGACCAATCCCAATTTATGCGCACCAACGCGTAATTGATAATTTAAAAAACCGTTTTGATTATGTATTTGAAACGGTAAATAAATATCCAGGAGCGCCATCGGTAACGACTTTTGAAGTGCAAAATAATAGTCCATTTGCAGTTGGAAATAAAATGGCAATTCCTATTAACGTTATGCATGGTGATTTGCAGGTTTTTGGGTATCGCATCGATGATTTTGCGTATTTAACTGATGTGAAAACGGTTGAAGAGTCAGAAATTGAAAAACTAAAAGGCCTTAAAGTTTTGGTCGTAAACGCTTTACGCGAAGAACCGCACCAAACCCACTTCAATTTGCAAGAAGCTTTAGATTTTATAACTTTGGTACAGCCTGAAAAAGCGTATTTGACGCACATTAGTCACCATTTGGGTTTTCATGAAGAAGTACAAAAAAAGCTTCCTGAAAATGTTTTTCTTGCGTATGATAATTTAGAAATCACCATTTAATTCTCCTTATGAAACGTTCCTTACTACTTTATTTAACGATACTTTTTGCTTTGACTACCTTGTTTACCTATGTGTTTTTGAGCAGTGAAGTAAAATTTGAGCAAAAGCGTTCCGAAAAGAAAATATCCAAATTGAGGGATAGTTTGACTTTGGTTTCGAATCAATTGGCTGATGCCAATTATTTTTCTTTGGCCAAAAATGAAAATGCACAGAACTATTTTGATAACCAAAGTACGCAAAGGACGATTCAGTATGAGAAATTGATTCCAGTAGTGACTGAAAAATTATTGGATTATAATTCCAATCCAAAAGGGAATCCATATACCGGTCAAGACCAAATAGGCGCAAATAAATTCATTATTAATAAAGTGAAAATACTGAATCACCGATGGATTATCGCTGACTTTAGTGATGGCGAAATTTGGGGTGAAGTTCTATTGAAATATTTCGTAAATGAGGATGAAACCATCTCTTTTGAAGTGAATCAGTCGCTTTTATACCAAAAATAAAAGGAGTTTTTTTACGAGTGGGCTTGAAGCCAATTCTTAAAATCAAAAAACACTTGAGGCGAAATTCCATGCCCGATTGGGTATTCTTTATATATGTGAGCAATGCCTAATTGAGTTAAAAACGCATCTGATTTTCTTGCCCATTCCACAGGAATAACTTGATCTACAGTTCCGTGGGAAGCAAAAATGCCCAAGGTAGAAAAGTCGTTATTTTCGAAACCTGCTTTTAGAATAGGTTCGCTTACATAGCCACTCAATCCAATTACATTTTTAATTTTTTGGGGTTGCGAAAGCGCTGCTGCATAACTTAGAATGGCTCCTTGGCTAAAACCAATTAGCGTAATGTTTGTGGCATCAATAGGATAATTCTCAAGTAGTTCGTCGATAAAAGTACCAATCAAATCTCTTGAAATTTTGGCTTGTTCGTGGTCAGAGAATTTATTCTCGTCGGCATCAAAATTGATAGCATACCACGCATAGCTTCCGTACTGTAAATCGTAAGGCGCGCGAGCTGAAATGATATAATAGTCTTCAGGAAGTTCAGAAGCAAAAGAAAATAAATCAGCTTCATTGCTGCCGTATCCGTGCAATAAAAGCAACAGCGGATTCGAATCCGTTTTTATTTTGGGTTCTCTGATGAGGTATTCTAAAGATAAATTCATGGTGTTATGAAATATTGGATAACCATTTCTGGAAATAGGTTCCTAATAGCGGCATCGGTTTGGTTTCGCCTTTAATGGCAGTAAAAATACCATACCCCCATAAAACGGAAATAAAAATCCACATAGGAAATGAAATCAATAAACTGTCAAAATTGCTAATTATTAAGCCCAAAGAAATAAAAGTCAAAGTCAATCCTAGTCCTTGACGGATATGAAAAGTGGAAAATGGATTTTTATTTTCAGCATTCATAGACATAGCTATGAATACGCCAATTCCTAAAATATAACTGGTGATGGCGGTTGCTTTTCCGGCCTCAATCGTTTCTTTGTTCATGATTTATTGGTTTAGAATCAGTTGGTCTTGATTCGTAATTCCATATACTTTTCCTTTGATTTCGGCACCAATAAAGGCTGAGTTTTTCGATTTTGAACGGATGGTTTCGGCAGTAAAAGTACTTTCTCCTTCAGGGTTGAATAAGCTTAAGTTGGCTTTAGCACCTTCAGTTATGGAAGGAGTTGCTAATCCAAAAATAGTTCTGCCAAAAGTGAGTTTTTCAACTATAATTTCGACAGGCAGTACAGTCATTAACGCTCCAAAAGCACTTTCCAAACCAATGGTGCCGCTTTTAGCTGTGTCAAAATCCATTTTTTTATGTTCAATATCAATAGGGTTGTGGTCCGAAGTAATTATATCAATAGTACCGTTTTTAACAGCTTCTATCAAAGCCAATCGGTCTGCTTCTGTACGTAACGGCGGACTTACTTTGGAACGAGTGTCAAACTCTTCTAGCTTTTCGTCGGTTAAAACCAAATGATGTACCGCGACGCTACAACTTACTTGTAATCCTTTGGCTTTGGCTTCTTGGATTAAAGCAACTGATTTTGCAGTTGAGATAGTTGGAATGTGTAATTTTCCTCCCGTATATTCAAGTAAAAATAAGTTTCTAGCCACTTGTAATTCTTCGGCTAAATTAGGAATTCCTTTAAGTCCTAATCGTGTTGAAACGATTCCTTCGTTAGCGACCCCATTTCCTTTTATTTTTTCATCTTGGGAGAAGGTTATCACTAAGCCGTCAAAATCTTGTGTGTATTGTAATGCGATTTTTAACAAATTGGCATTGTCCAAACTTTTATTGTAATCTCCAAAAGCGATAGCTCCTGCATTTTTCATATCGAATAATTCGGCCATATCTTTTCCTTCGCTTCCTTTGGTTAAGGCGCCAATGGGGAACAATTCGGTTGCTGCACCTTGGGCTTTACTTTTTACAAAATGCACTTGGGATTGATTATCGATAATTGGGAACGAATTGGGTTGTAATGCAATTCCGGTGAAACCACTTTTCGCAGCAACTTGTAATCCGTTCTCGATAGTTTCTCGATCTTCAAAACCGGGTTCACCAAACGAGACACTACTGTCGAACCAACCTGGTGAAACGTGTAAATTATCGTATTGTATTTCTTGGTAATTTTCCGGATTAGCTAATGCATTTCCTATTTTGGTGATACAACCATCGGCAATTAATATATCTACGGTCTTGTTGTGAAAAGGACTTTTAGAGTCGATAATTTTTGCGCTTCGGATGATTGTTTTCATGTTTTTTCTTGATTTTGTA
>JACCDX010543470.1_pt1 | contig 21062 bp, 18 predicted proteins | sample 7449681 | NCBI WGS metagenome assembly JACCDX01 (sample SAMN15323450, study PRJNA562643) | freshwater metagenome | isolation source: river surface water | place: USA:Blue River Watershed | collected 2017-08-18
GCATCATCGAGACCAACTTCCGTGAAGAGACCGAGACCGACCTGTTCGGCGAGCAGGCCGTGCTGTGCGGCGGTACCGTCGAGCTGATCAAGGCCGGTTTCGAGACGCTGGTCGAGGCCGGTTACGCTCCGGAGATGGCCTACTTCGAGTGCCTGCACGAGCTGAAGCTGATCGTCGACCTGATCTACGAAGGCGGCATCGCGAACATGAACTATTCGATCTCGAACAACGCGGAATACGGCGAGTACGTCACCGGCCCGCGCGTCGTGAACGAAGACACCAAAAACGCCATGCGCCAGTGCCTGAAGGACATCCAGACCGGCGAATACGCGAAGAGCTTCATCCTTGAGAACAAGGCCGGCGCACCGACCCTGATCTCGCGCCGTCGCCTGAACGCCGAGCACCAGATCGAAGTGGTGGGTGAGAAGCTGCGCGCGATGATGCCGTGGATTGCGAAAAACAAGATGGTCGACCAGTCGAAGAACTGATCACAGCCATCTGACGGCGCACGCTCGCGCGCGCTGTGCAGTGATGAAAGGGCCACCCGTTGCGGTGGCCCTTTTTTTCGTGCGTGCACCGCTCAGCCCGGCATCTGGTCGATGCTGTCCCAGTCCAGACTGCCGGCGATCGTGTAGCGGCAGTCGCGAATCTCGGGTCGGCGCAGGCCCTGCCGCAGATCATCGAGCTTGAATGCGTAGCTGAAATCGTAAGTCAGGCCGGCGTTCACCGGGCTGACGTCGCCCTGCCATGCCGCCCCCTGGTTGATCGGCCAGGACTGGCCGGTTGACGGCGACATGACCATGCCGATCTTCTGGATGAACAGGTGGCGGATGATGACGTTGCCCTGTCCGTCCAGCGTGGCCGAGTTCCACAGCCGCTGTGCCACCGTTCCGCGCTGGTCCTCCCCGGGCATGATCAGCAGCTGCTCAGTCTCGCCGGTACGCTGCTCCATCTGCAGGATGATTTTCAGTATCGATGCCTGCACGGTCTGGTTGATCGAATCGCAGAGTGTCGTCATGGTCTGCGCGTCGCCTGCAAATGCATGGAGGCCCGGGGTCAGTGCGTCCGCGTTGCGCTCGTCGAACCAGGTCACCTGCTGACCGTCATCCAGCATCACACGCAGCGAGCGGATGGAATCCTTCAGGTAGTTCTCCGACAGCGGAATGTCGGTCGTGCTGCCGGGAACGCGCCACGGGACTTTTTCCTGCGCCGCATCGAGCGAGCGTATCTGGTCGGCGAAGAAGGGCTTCGAGCTTTCCGCTATGGCCGAACTCAGGTGGAATTGCAGCCCATCGACGATGCTCGGCATCGCGTGCGGGGGCAGGCTGGGGCGGATGACCTCCAGCTTCGCGAGCCGCGCGGCAACGACCTGCATTGCCGTTGCGCTGTCGCAGCCATCGCGCATCATCACCTGCTGCACCGCGCGTGCGCAATCCATGTCGGCGGTGCCGAGGGCAGGCTTGCCCGCCCGGGCCGGCGCGGAGTCGTCCCGGCCTGTGGCACTCAGCGCGTGCAAATCCGGCGCCAGCCGGCTTGCCAGCCCGACCAGGTCGAGCGCCTGTTTCCAGTCCAGCGCATAGCGGCGCATGCAGGATTCGACATGCTTCGCGCCCTTGCCGGCGGCCGCGGCCGGCACGCCCGTGTGCCGGCTGATCGTGCGCGCGATGCCGTCGAGGATGAAGCGGTCGATGCCGCCCTGCGCCTTCTCTGCGTCTTTGCTGCGCAGCGAAGCGGGCAGCTCCAGCAGCGCCATCGCGCGTTTCAGGTTCAGCCCATAGGTGTGCATCGCCTGCAGCAGTGCTTCGGCACCGAAGGCGGCGGCGCCGGCGTCCAGTGCATGCTGGTCCTGCAGATGTTGCGCGATCGTTTCCGCCAGTCCGGACAGCATTGCCTGCTGTCCCTCGCCGGTCATCAGCACGAAGTCGATGCGCTGCGCGCCGATCGCGGCGATGACCTGCTTTTCCAATGCCGGATCGCCGATCTGGCCGATATCCACCAGCAGCCGCAGCGCGTTCGACATCGCCGTGCCGGCATCGGACGAGCGCAGCAGGTCCAGTTCCATCGCCAGCGCGCGCCGCCAGGAGATGTTGTTGCTCCGGTCAAGCTGATGGCTGATATTGGCCAGCAGATCGCCGGCACGCTGGCCGAGCAGGGGATCGTCCGCCGGCAGCAGGGTGGCGAGGCTCTGCTCCAGCTTGACGATCACGGCATCGCGCGCTCTCTGCCGCCAGTCGACCGGCTGGTAGCCGGCGACGAACAGCGACTTGAATCGTTCGGCGAGCCGGTCGAACAGCATCGTGAAGCGGCCTGCAACCTCGAGATCACCGGCGGCGTTGACGCGCAGCTTGCCGGGCTTTCCCTGTGCGTTGAAATAGGTGTCCATCGCACGCAAGGCGCCTTGCGTGTCAAGTGCATTCGTCACGGCAGTTCCTCCGGTGGTACCGCTGCGGCCGAGCCGCGCTCAGGGGGGCGATGAAAATTCCTGGCTGGACTGGCTGGCGCGCTGGCGTCGCTCGTCGGCGGCGCGCCTGAGCACGGGATCGATCGATGCCCAGTCGAGTTCGATGCAGGCTGACAGCTGCGGGCTCCTCGTCAATGACGGAAGGAACACTCCCTGCGCGAGGTCTTCACGCCGCAGCCGCAGGCTGATGTGGGCGCGGAAGGAGAAATTCGTGTCGTCGAGCGGACCGTCCCAATGGGCTCCCTGGTTCACCGGTATCGCCTGCGCGGAGATGTCCTGGCAGATCAATGCGTTCCAGCGTTCCCATCGCGCCCGCTCGACGATCAGGTCGCCGCGGGCATCGATATGGATGCGGGTCGTCTCCGTGTGCTGCTTCGCGTTGAAAATGACGGCGGTGCCGGACTCCGCGGTGCCCGGCTTGTAGCGGAAATCGTCCAGCAAATTCATCGCCGTCTGGTTGGTCAGCAGTGAAGCCAGTTTCACGAAATTCGCTTTTCCGTCGTCCTGCGCCGGATGCGCATCCGGCGCCGCCAGATCGCGCACGATCTCCTGCTGCCGTTCGTAGAGCGCCTGCAGCGCGGCGATCAATGCCTCGGGCGTGGGGAACCGGAGTTCGACTGTCGATGGCTGCTGCAGACCATCGGCGCTGCCGGGCAGCGCGATCCGAATCGATTCGGTTCGCGGAGCGTCTTTCACGGTTTGCTGTGCGATGCCGAGCCCGGCGTCGATCTGCCCGTAGGGCGAGTTCGTCAGCCGATCCAGCAGTTGTCCGGCGTCAGCGGGAGACAGCGTGGTCGTGCTCGCCGCGACTACGCCTTCCTCAATACTGCACTTGACCCCCAGCGGCATGCCTTCGTCGACACGGTTCAGGAAATCGTAGCGGCGCACCTGGGTTTGCTGCCATTCGCGATGGGCAGTCGTGTCATGCGTCTTGATGAAATCATGCCATTCGATCGTCAGGTTCTCGATGGCGGCCAGCCTGCCCTGGTCGCTCGTCATCTTTACTGACGCGAGCGAGGGCAAGTGCTGCGGAATCCATTTGTCGCGGACTTCGCCGATCCCCTTGGCGTGGCGCGACAGTTCCTTCTCGATCTTGCAGGTCAGTTGCTGCAGGGCGGCCGCGTCGCTGCCGGCAGCGGTGGCGACCTTCGCGTAGACCAGCTTGCCTTCCGGGTCGACGACGACTGACTGCCGACTGAGCGCAGCCAGCCTGAGTACCTGCAACGCCTGACGTACCGACTGGTCAGCTGGTTTCGCCTTCATCGCCTGTTCCTGGAAAGGTTGTCGCGCAGGGGCGCACGCATCTTGTGGGGGTTTCCAACAAGACAATTTTTTGTGGCGATAAAAGTACGGATGTTCCTTATTTCGCTTGTGGCGACCAAGTGTCCTTATCCTTGCGAGAAAAAGCTGACGCTGCAAGAACGAGGGTGCGACGGGTACAATATTGGCTTCGTCGAAGTTTCCAAACAGCAATTGCTGCCCGTCCAGTCTCGTCCGGAGCCACGTTGAACCACTATCCCCACCCCATCATTGCCCGCGAAGGCTGGCCTTTCCTTGCGATTGCCGTCGTGATCGCGGTCGTCGCGACGTCGCTGCTCGGCGGCTGGTCCTGGCCGTTCTGGATCATTGCGCTGTTCGTGCTGCAGTTCTTCCGTGATCCGGCGCGCACGATTCCGCAGCAGGCGAATGCCGTGCTGTCGCCTGCCGACGGCCGCATCGTCGTCGTCGAGAAGGCGCAGGATCCGTATGCGAACCGTGAGGCGCTGAAGATCAGTGTGTTCATGAACGTGTTCAACGTGCACTCGAACCGTTCGCCGGTCGACGGCAAGATTGAGAAGGTGGCCTATTTCCCCGGGAAATTCGTGAATGCCGACCTCGACAAGGCCTCCACCGAAAACGAGCGCAATGCGGTCGTGGTGACCACCGACAGCGGCCAGACCGTGACCTTCGTGCAGGTGGCCGGCCTGATCGCGCGCCGCATCCTCTGCTATGTGGGCGAGGGCGACCGGCTCGCACGTGGCCAGCGTTACGGCTTCATCCGTTTCGGTTCGCGTGTCGATGTCTACCTGCCGCTGTCGGCGCGTCCGAAAGTGACGGTCGGCGACAAGGTGTCCGCGACCGAAACCATTCTTGCCGAACTGTGAACACCGGAGCATCTGCTCAGGTAACATAGGTGCCATGCCCATTTTCAGTCCCCGCAAAAACAAGGCGAAGTCCTTGTACGCCAAACCTTTCCGCCTGAATCGCCAGTCGGCGCGCCGTCCCGCCGACGGCGTCGAACCGGCGGCGCCGCCGGCGCGCAGCCGCGGCATTTACCTGCTGCCGAATGCGTTCACGACCGCCGCGCTGTTCTGCGGCTTCTACGCGATCGTGATGGCGATGAACCAGCAGTACCAGCATGCGGCGATCGCGATCTTCGCGGCGATGGTGCTTGATGCGACTGATGGTCGCGTCGCCCGCCTGACCAATACGCAAAGCGAATTCGGCGCGCAGTACGACAGCCTGTCCGACATGGTCTCGTTCGGCGCTGCGCCGGCGCTGATCGTCTATGAGTGGGCGCTGCGCGGCATGGGCAAGCTCGGCTGGCTGGCTGCGTTTGTCTATTGCGCCGGCGCCGCGCTGCGGCTGGCACGCTTCAACACCAACATCGGCGTGGTCGACAAGCGCTTCTTCCAGGGCCTGCCGAGCCCGGCCGCCGCCGCGCTGGTGGCGGGCTTCATCTGGCTGATGGACGACTTGCGCATCGCCGGCGCCGATTTCAGCTGGCTGGCCTGGGTCATTACCGTGTATGCGGGCCTGACCATGGTGACGAACGTGCCGTTCTACAGCTTCAAGGACGTGAATTTCAAGAAGTCGGTGCCGTTCATCGCAATCTTCCTGATCGTGCTGGTGTTCGTCGCAATCTCGAGCGACCCGCCGAAAGTGCTGTTCGGCCTGTTCGTGGTCTATGGTCTGTCCGGCTATGCGGTCGCGGGCTGGCAGTGGGTCAAGGGGCGTCCGGTCAGCATCGTGCAAACGAGTTCGGAACCGGGGGAGGACAAGTAGCGCCACCGCGCTATCGGTCCGATAGAAACAGCCATGTTGCGCTTTCCGGCAAACCCCCTTATTCTTTGCCTCATGTCAAGCGCAATCCGCCCCTCGCAGATTCTTTCCAGCAGCAGCCCGTCCGGGCTGCTGTTGCTGTACCTACTGCGCTGACCGCGCAGACATCCCTTTTCCCCCAATCCGTGTTTTTCCCAGCCCGCGCAGCCGCGAGGGCAGGCGAAAATGTATTCCAATCGTTGAATAGTCCGGGAGCCCATGATGGCCGATTCGAACAAGTTGATCATTTTTGATACCACGTTGCGCGATGGCGAGCAGTCGCCCGGCGCGTCGATGACGCGCGAAGAAAAGATCCGCATTGCGCGCCAGCTGGAGCGGCTGAAGGTCGACGTGATCGAGGCCGGCTTTGCCGCATCGTCGCCCGGCGACTTCGAAGCGATCAAGTCGATCGCCGGCATCATCAAGGAATCGGTGGTGTGCTCGCTGTCGCGTGCCAACGATCGCGACATTGCGCGTGCCGCCGAGGCGCTCGCCGCCGCGCCGCGCAAGCGCATCCATACCTTCATCGCGACTTCGCCGCTGCACATGGAAAAGAAGCTGCGGATGACGCCGGAGCAGGTGTACGAGCAGGCGCGCCTCGCGGTGCGCTTCGCGCGCAAGTTCACTGATGACGTCGAATTCAGCCCGGAAGACGGCAGCCGCTCCGATGTCGATTTCCTCTGCCGCGTGCTCGAGGCGGTGATCGACGAAGGCGCGACCACGATCAACTTCGCCGACACCGTCGGCTACGGCGTGCCAGAGTTGTACGGCAACATGCTGAAGACTTTGCGCGAGCGCATCCCGAACTCGGACAAGGCGATCTGGTCGGTGCACTGCCATAACGACCTCGGCATGGCGGTGGCGAACTCGCTGGCCGGCGTGATGATCGGCGGCGCGCGCCAGGTCGAGTGCACGATCAACGGGCTCGGCGAGCGTGCGGGCAATACCGCGCTCGAAGAGATCGTGATGGCGGTGAAGACGCGCAAGGATTACTTCAACCTGGATGTCGGCATCGACACCACGCAGATCGTGCCGACGTCGAAGCTGGTCGCTCAGATCACAGGTTTTGCGGTGCAGCCGAACAAGGCGGTGGTCGGTGCGAACGCGTTTGCGCATGCCTCCGGCATCCACCAGGACGGCATCCTGAAGGCGCGTGACACCTACGAGATCATGCGCGCCGAAGACGTGGGCTGGAGCGCGAACAAGATCGTGCTCGGCAAGCTGTCCGGCCGCAATGCGTTCAAGCAGCGCCTTGAGGAGCTCGGCATCAAGCTCGATTCCGAGGCTGAGGTGAATGCCGCGTTCGCGCGCTTCAAGGAGCTTGCCGACCGCAAGTCCGAGATCTTCGACGAGGACATCATGGCGCTGGTGTCGGACGAGCAGAGCGCGCACGAGCAGGATTACTTCAACTTCGTGTCGCTGTCGCAAAGCTCCGAAACCGGCGAAAAGCCGCGTGCACGCGTGACCTTCTCGGCTGCCGGCAATGAAGTGACCTGCGAAGGCGAGGGCAACGGCCCGGTCGATGCGATCGTCAACGCGATCGAGTCGCATACGCAGAGCGGCTCCGAGCTGCTGCTGTTCTCGGTGAATGCGATCACCACCGGCACGCAGTCGCAGGGCGAGGTGACGATGCGCCTGTCGAAGAATGGCCGCATCGTGAACGGCGTCGGTGCCGATCTCGACATCGTGGTCGCGTCGGCGAAGGCCTATCTGTCGGCGCTGAACAAGCTGCAGTCGAAGAACGAGAAGCTCAATCCGCAGCTCTGATGCGGGGCAGCGCGCATGCGCGCTGAACCCCCGCTTCATCCTGTGCCGAGCGTCCTGGCTTGCAAGCCGGGGCGTGGGGCGGATGCCTCGCGATAGCGTCATCCCGGCGAAGGCCGGGATCCGGCGTCTTTCAGGCTTTCAGTACAAAGGCCGTACAGCGAGCACGGCCTTTGTCTTTTGCGGGCAGGCTTACTGGATCGTCAGCTGCCGGCTCTGCGACGCCTGCTTCTTCGGCAGCGTCAGCGTGAGAACGCCGTGCTCGAGTTTGGCGACCGCCTGGCCGTCATCGACTTCGTGCGGCAGTTCGAAGCTGCGCGCATATTTGCGCACCACGCGCTCCGCATGCATGACGGTCTCGCCTTCCTTGCGCTCGGTCTCGCGACGCACTTCCGCTTCGATCGTCACGCGCTGGCCATCGACGCTGACCTTCACGTCGTTCTTCGTCACGCCCGGCAGGTCGGCCTCGACCTGATAGCCGCCTTCGGCCTCGATGACGTCGATGCGCGGGCTGAATGCGCCGCTGTCGCGCGCCGCGTCGGCGGCGGGCGTCATCAGCTCATCGAGCATCGTCTCGACCAGGTTGCCGAACAGGGTGGGGCGCAGCGGATAGCCGTTGCGGTGGCGCAGGATCATGTTCATCGTTTCCTCCGGTTGAATTCGTTAGGGGCGACGCTGCCCCGACGAACCGAACATAGGGCGTCTGCCGGACATTTCAAGAGGGGCCGGGAGATGGTCGGAAGTTTCAATAATTGAAACTTCCGGCGTGGCGCGCCGGGAAGGCGAGGTTAAATTGCGGTTTGTGGCGCGGGCTGCAATTCGGCTATAATGCCGCCTTGGTCAGAAATGGCCAAATGTTCAACGTTGTCACGGCAGCAGGGGTACAGACTCCGGTCGCCGCATGTGAAAGGTAAAGAATCATGGCAGTTACGAAAGAAAGCAAAGCAGCGGTCATCGCTGCAAACGCCCGCGGTCAAAACGACACCGGCTCTCCTGAAGTCCAGGTCGCCCTGCTGACCGCACGCATCAACGAACTCAATGGCCACTTCAAGGCCCACGCAAAGGATCATCACTCCCGCCGTGGCCTGATCATGATGGTCAACCGTCGCAAGAGCCTGCTGGCTTACCTGAAGCGCAAGGATGTCGACCGTTATCGCGCCCTGATCGAGAAGCTGGGTCTGCGCAAGTAATTTTTTGCTGCGCAAACTTCCGGAAATGCCTGTATCAGCTTGCTGATGCGGGCATTTCTCGTTTTTGAAGCAGCTTGATTTGTTTTGAGTATCGTTGTAAGGCGGCACAGATGTGCCGCCAGTGGTGAGGTGAACGACAGCGCCTGAAACTCTGTCGGCAAAATCAGAAAGGATTGTTCCAATGTTCAACAAAGTCACGAAGACCTTCCAGTACGGCCAGCACACGGTCACGCTGGAAACCGGCGAGATCGCTCGTCAGGCCTCCGGCGCCGTGATGGTCTCGGTGGATGACACCGTGATCCTCGCGACTGTCGTCGCAAGGAAGGAAGCGAAGCCGGGTCAGGATTTCTTCCCGCTCACCGTTGACTACGTCGAGAAAACTTATGCCGCCGGCCGTATCCCCGGCGGTTTCTTCAAGCGTGAAGGCCGTCCGTCCGAGAAAGAGACGCTGACCTCGCGCCTGATCGATCGCCCGATTCGTCCGCTGTTCCCCGAGGGTTACCTGAATGAAGTGCAGGTCATCATTCACGTGCTGTCGGTGAACACGGAAGTCGATCCGGACATCCCGTCGATGATCGGTGCATCGGCTGCGCTGTGCGTCGCCGGAATCCCGTTCAACGGCCCGATCGGCGCTGCGCGCGTCGGTTACATCGACGGCCAGTACGTGCTGAACCCGACCGTCTCGCAGATGGGGCAGTCGCAGATGGATCTCGTCGTCGCCGGTACCGAAGCGGCCGTGCTGATGGTCGAATCCGAAGCCCGCGAACTGCCGGAAGACGTCATGCTGGGCGCAGTCGTGTTCGGCCACACCCAGATGAAGGCCGTCATCGATGCGATCCATGAACTCGTGCGTGACGGCGGCAAGCCGGAAGTCGAGTGGACCGCACCGGCAAAGAACGATGCGCTGATCGCTCGCGTCACTGAGTTGGCCGAAGCCAAGCTGCGCGAAGCGTTCGCGACCAAGGAAAAGCAGGCGCGTACCGACAAGCTGCGCACCATCCACGCAGAAGTGTCGGCCAAGCTGGCTGAAGAGGCGGCGGCAGCCGGCGCCGGCGCGCCGGACTCGGCCGAAATCGGCGACATCATGTTCGGCCTCGAATCGAAGATCGTGCGTTCGCAGATCCTCGACGGCGAGCCGCGCATCGACGGCCGCGACACCCGCACCGTGCGCCCGATCACGATCCGCACCAGCGTGCTGCCGCGTACCCATGGCTCGGCGCTGTTCACCCGCGGCGAGACGCAGGCCCTGGTGGTCGCGACCCTCGGCACCGCGCGTGACGAGCAGAAAATCGATGCGCTGACCGGTGAGTACAGCGATCGCTTCATGCTTCACTACAACATGCCTCCGTTCGCCACCGGCGAGACCGGCCGCGTCGGTTCGCCGAAGCGCCGCGAGATCGGCCATGGTCGTCTGGCCAAGCGCGCGCTGATCGCTGCGCTGCCGGCCGCCGACGAGTTCAGCTATTCGCTGCGCCTGGTGTCCGAGATCACCGAATCGAACGGTTCGTCGTCGATGGCTTCGGTGTGCGGCGGCAGCCTCGCACTGATGGACGCCGGCGTGCCGATGAAGGCGCACGTCGCCGGCATCGCGATGGGCCTGATCAAGGAAGGCAACAAGTTTGCCGTGCTGACCGACATCCTCGGCGACGAAGATCACCTCGGCGACATGGACTTCAAGGTGGCCGGCACCGCGCAGGGCATCACCGCGCTGCAGATGGACATCAAGATCCAGGGCATCACCAAGGAAATCATGCAGGTCGCACTCGCGCAGGCGAAGGAAGGCCGTCATCACATCCTCGGCAAGATGCAGGAATCGATGCCGACCGGCCGCACCGAGCTGTCGAACTTTGCGCCGCGCCTGATCACCATCCGCATCAACCCGGAAAAGATCCGTGACGTGATCGGCAAGGGCGGCGCCGTGATCCGCGCGCTGACCGAAGAGACCGGCACGCAGATCGACATCACCGACGAAGGCATCGTGACCATCGCATCGGTCGACGCCGCCGCCGGCCAGGAAGCCAAGCGCCGCATCGAAGAGCTGACGGCGTCGGTCGAAGTGGGCAAGGTCTACGAAGGCACGGTGCTCAAGCTGCTGGACTTCGGCGCGATCGTTCAGGTCATGCCGGGCAAGGACGGCCTGCTGCACATCAGCCAGATCGCCAACGAGCGTGTCAACGCCGTGGCTGACTACCTGAAGGAAGGCCAGCAGGTGCGCGTGAAGGTCCTCGAGACCGACGATCGCGGCCGCCTGAAGCTGTCGATGAAGGCTGCAGCAGCGGAAGAAGCCGGCGAAGCTGCGCAGCAGTAAGCCGGGGCGTGATGTAGTCTGTCACCGAAAGGCCGCCCGATCACGGGCGGCCTTTTTCATTTTTCAGTACCGAACGAGAACAGAACAACAAGGAGACCATCTTGCGCGCAATTGAAATCGTCCAGCCCGGCGGCCCGGAAGTCCTGCAACCCTGCGAGCGGCCGATGCCGGTCTTGAAGGCCGGTGAAGTCCTGATCCGCGTGCTGGCGGCCGGCGTGAACCGTCCGGATGTGCTGCAGCGTACCGGCAACTATCCGGTGCCGCCCGGCGCGTCCGATATTCCCGGGCTCGAAGTGGCTGGCGAGATCGTCGACGGTGACCTGGCCGGCAGCGGCTTTGCGAAAGGTGACCTGGTGTGTGCGCTGGTGCAGGGCGGCGGCTATGCGGAATATTGCGCCGCGCCTGCGGCGCAATGCCTGCCGGTGCCGAAAGGCTGGACGCCGCTGGAAGCTGCGTCGCTGCCCGAAACCTTCTTCACCGTTTACAGCAACCTGTTCGAGCGCGCAAAGCTGGCCGACGGCGAGACGCTGCTGGTGCAGGGCGGCAGCTCCGGCATTGGCGTGACCGCGATCCAGATGGCGACGGCGCTCGGCCATCGGGTGTTCGCGACCGCCGGTACCGACGACAAGTGCCGCGCCTGCGAAGGCCTTGGCGCGGAGCGCGGCATCAACTACCGCAGTGAAGACTTCGTCGAGGTGGTCAAGTCGCTGACCGGCGGCAAGGGTGCGAATGTGGTCCTCGACATGGTCGCGGGTTCGTATGTGAACCGCGAGATCCAGTGCCTCGCCGATGACGGGCGGCTTGTCATCATTGCGCTGCTCGGCGGTGCCAAGGGCGAAGTGAACTTCGGCGAGATCATGCGCCGTCGCCTGACCGTCACCGGCTCGACGCTGCGTCCGCGTCCGGTCGCGTTCAAGCAGGACATCGCCAACAAGCTGCGCGCGCGCATCTGGCCTCTGCTGGAATCGCGCCGCATTCGCCCGGTGATCCACAGCGTGTTCACGCTGGACAAGGCAGCCGACGCCCATGCGCTGATGGAGACCAGCACGCATGTCGGCAAGATCATGCTCGAGGTCGCCTGATTGGCTGTACGGCGCGCCGGTTTGACCCGCTTTCTTGCCACAGGCTAAAATCACGGGTTTTGTGAACGAGTGTACCCATGCGCACCCCACTGATCGCTGGCAACTGGAAAATGAACGGCAGTCTGGCTTCGAATGCCGCGCTGCTGGACGGCGTTCGTGCCGGTGCTGCCGGCCTGAAGGCCGAGCTGGCGGTCTGCGTGCCCGCGCCTTACCTGGCGCAGGTGCAATCCGCGCTGGCAGGCTCGGGCGTGAACTGGGGCGCGCAGGACCTGTCGGTGCATGACAGCGGTGCGTATACCGGCGAAGTGTCGGCCGCGATGCTCGGCGACTTCGCTTGCCGCTATGTGATCGTCGGCCATTCCGAGCGTCGCAGCTATCATGGCGAGACCGACGACCTGGTCGCGCAGAAGGCGGTGCGCGCGCTGTCGGCGGGCCTCGTTCCGATCGTTTGCGTCGGTGAAACGCTGGCCGAGCGCGAGCAGGGCGCGACCGATGCGGTGGTGGTTCGCCAGCTCAAGCCGGTGCTGGAGGCCGTCGGCGCCGATCTCGCAAAGATCGTCGTAGCCTACGAACCGGTGTGGGCGATCGGCACCGGCAAGACCGCGACGCCGGACATGGCGCAGCAAGTGCATGAACTGATTCGGGCAACGCTTGCCCAAGCCGATGCGGCAGCGGCCGCAACGGTACGCATCCTGTACGGCGGCAGCATGAAGCCGGACAATGCCGGCGAACTGCTGGCCAAGCCGGACATCGACGGCGGCCTGATCGGCGGCGCGTCGCTGAAGGCAATGGATTTTCTCGCGATCGCCAAAGCGGCCTGATCGCAAACAACGGCAACATCAACACTGGAAACGCATTCAATGAATTCTCTGTTCGCTATCGTCATCGTGATCCAGGTGGTCACTGCGCTGATCATCATCGGCCTCGTGCTGCTCCAGCACGGCAAGGGCGCTGACATGGGCGCAGCCTTTGGTTCCGGCGCATCCGGCAGCCTGTTCGGCGCCACCGGCTCGGCCAATTTCCTGTCCCGCTCGACCGGCATCGCGGCCGGCGTGTTCTTCGTCGCCACGCTGGCACTGAGCTTCATCGGCAGTCGTCCGCATGCCGGCGGCGCCGGCGTGATGGATCAGGCGCCCGCGTCGATACCGGCACCGGCCAAGTCTGACGCTGCTCCGGCGGCTGCTCCTGCACAGGCACCGGCAAAAGCTGCGGGTCAGGCGGCTGATATTCCGAAATAATGAAAAAAAATGATGCGCTCACGGCAAGAGTGCATTGAAGGCAAGACGCAAAGCAGGTTAAAATAGCGTGCTTCAGCCGACGTGGTGAAATTGGTAGACACGCTATCTTGAGGGGGTAGTGGCGCAAGCTGTGCGAGTTCGAGTCTCGCCGTCGGCACCAGTTAAAAAGCAGTCAGCCGCTCATTCAGAGGGCTGCTGCGGGCAGTAAAAAACAAGCAGTAAAAACAGTACGAAGAACTTGTCTGAAACCCTCGGGAATAGCGACGAAGGTGTTTCTTGTTGGTATCATTCCCGCACCGCGAAATCGATCGCAGGTTTCCGGTCAAGTTCTAGGCAGGCCGGCTCGGGGGTGCCCTGTGTCGGCCTTTTGACAAAAGGGCAGAAGTTGTCCTTTTGGTACCAGTCCGATCTGCCGGTATCAGGCGCGGGCGTTTTGTACTGAGATCATCGTGGACCTCCAAAACTACCTTCCGGTCCTGCTGTTCATCGGCGTAGGTATCGGTGTTGGTGTCGCGCCCCAGGTTCTGGGTCGTCTTCTTGCTCCGCATCGGCCGGACGCAGAAAAAACTTCCGCTTACGAGTGTGGCTTCGAGGCTTTCGAAGACGCCCGCATGAAATTCGACGTGCGGTACTACCTCGTCGCCATTCTCTTCATTCTTTTCGATCTCGAAGTCGCCTTCCTCGTGCCGTGGGCCGTGTCGATGTCCGACGTCGGCCTGCTGGGCTTCTGGGCGATGATGATCTTCCTCGGCGTGCTCGTCGTCGGACTGATCTTCGAGTGGAAAAAAGGCGCTCTGGACTGGGAATAATCGATGGCAATCGAAGGCATCCTGAACGAAGGCTTCGTCACGACGACAGCCGACAAGCTGATCAACTGGACGCGCACCGGCTCGATGTGGCCGATGACCTTCGGCCTCGCCTGCTGCGCGGTCGAGATGATGCACGCCGGCGCGTCGCGCTATGACCTGGACCGTTTCGGCGTCGTGTTCCGCCCGTCGCCGCGCCAGTCCGACGTGATGATCGTCGCCGGCACGCTGTGCAACAAGATGGCGCCGGCGCTGCGCAAGGTGTACGACCAGATGGCCGAGCCGCGCTGGGTGATCTCGATGGGTTCCTGCGCGAACGGCGGTGGCTATTACCACTACTCGTATTCCGTCGTGCGCGGCTGCGACCGCATCGTGCCGGTCGACATCTACGTGCCGGGCTGCCCGCCGACTGCCGAGGCGCTGCTGTACGGGATCATGCAGCTGCAAAACAAGATCAGGCGTACCAACACGATCGCCCGCTAAACCTTCCGACGCCCGACATGACCACGAAACTCGAAACCCTGGCGAGCGCCTTGCAGCAAGTGTTGGGCGACAAGATCAAGAGCATCACCACCGCGCTCGGCGAAATCACCGTTGTCGTCGGCACTGCCGACTACCTGCCGGCGATGCTGGCGCTGCGCGATGATCCGGCAACCCGCTTCGAACAGCTGATCGACCTGTGCGGCGTCGACTATTCGCAATACGGCGATGGTCGCTGGGAAGGCGCGCGCTATGCGGTCGTCTCGCACCTGATGTCTGTCTCGCACAACTGGCGCGTGCGCGTGCGCACTTTCGCCGCTGACGATAGCTACCCGATCGTTGCCTCGCTGTGCAGCGTGTGGCCGGCGGCGAACTGGTATGAGCGCGAAGCCTTCGACCTGTTCGGCATCCTGTTCGACGGCCATGACGACCTGCGCCGCATCCTGACTGATTACGGCTTCATCGGCCACCCGTTCCGCAAGGACTTCCCGGTCAGTGGCTATGTCGAGATGCGTTATGACCCCGAACAGAAACGCGTGATCTACCAGCCGGTGACGATCGAGCCGCGCGAGAACGTGCCGCGCGTGATCCGCGAAGAGAACTACGGAGTCCGGTAAGACCATGGCTGAAATCAAGAATTACACGCTCAACTTTGGACCTCAGCACCCGGCTGCGCACGGCGTGCTGCGCCTCGTGCTTGAGCTCGACGGCGAAGTGATCCAGCGCGCCGACCCGCATATCGGCCTGCTGCACCGCGCGACCGAGAAGCTGGCCGAGACCCGCACTTTCCTGCAGTCGGTGCCGTACATGGACCGCCTCGACTATGTGTCGATGATGTGCAACGAGCACGCGTACGTGATGGCGATCGAGAAGCTGCTCGGCGTCGACGTGCCGCTGCGCGCGCAATACATCCGTGTGATGTTCGACGAAATCACGCGCCTGCTGAACCACCTGCTGTGGCTGGGCGCGCATGCGCTCGACGTCGGCGCGATGGGCGTGTTCCTGTACGCGTTCCGCGAGCGCGAAGACCTGATGGACTGCTACGAAGCGGTCTCGGGCGCGCGCCTGCATGCGGCCTACTACCGTCCGGGCGGCGTCTATCGCGATCTGCCGGACAGCATGCCGCAGTACAAGGCCTCGCTGATCCGCAACGACAAGGCGATTGCCCGCCTCAACGAAAACCGCCAGGGTTCGCTGCTCGATTTCATCGAGGACTTCACCAATCGTTTCCCGACCTATGTCGATGAATACGAAACGCTGCTGACCGACAACCGCATCTGGAAACAGCGACTGGTCGGCATCGGCGTGGTGTCGCCCGAGCAGGCGCTGGCCATGGGCTTCACCGGCCCGATGCTGCGCGGCTCCGGCATCGAATTCGACCTGCGCAAGAAGCAGCCGTACGAAGTGTATGACCTGGTTGATTTCGACATCCCGGTCGGCGTGAATGGCGATTGCTATGACCGCTACCTGGTGCGCATCGAGGAAATGCGCCAGTCGAACCGCATCATCAAGCAGTGCGTCGAGTGGCTGCGCAACAACCCGGGCCCGGTGATGACGGACAACCACAAGGTGGCGCCGCCGTCGCGGATGGACATGAAGTCCAACATGGAAGAGCTGATCCACCACTTCAAGCTCTTTACCGAAGGCTTCCATGTGCCCGAAGGCGAAGCGTTTGCATCGATTGAGCATCCGAAGGGCGAGTTCGGCATCTACCTGGTGTCCGATGGCGCGAACAAGCCGTATCGACTGAAGATCCGCGCGCCGGGCTTTGCGCACCTGCAGGGACTGGATTTCATGGCGCGCGGCCACATGATCGCCGACGCGGTCACGATCATCGGCACGCAGGACATCGTGTTCGGCGAAATCGATCGCTGATCCCGGAAGAACAACGAGTACGACAGAAGGCAGGACATGCTGTTATCACAGGAAGCGTACAGGAAAATCGATCGCGAACTCGCGAAGTTCCCGGCTGACCAGAAGCAGTCAGCGGTGATGGCCGCGCTCGCGATTGCACAAGTCGAGAAGGGCTGGCTGTCGCCTGAAGTCATGCAGGACATCGCTGACTACCTCGGCATGCCGGCCATCGCGGTGCAGGAAGTCGCGACCTTCTACACGATGTACAACCTGAAGCCGGTCGGCAAGCACAAGCTGACCATCTGCACCAACCTGCCATGCCAGCTGACCAACGGCGATCGCGCCGCGGCCTACCTGAAGGAAAAGCTCGGCATCGACTTCAACGAGACCACGCCGGACGGCCTGTTCACGCTGAAAGAAGGCGAGTGCATGGGCGCCTGCGGTGATTCGCCGGTGATGCTGGTGAATAACCACCGGATGTGCAGCTTCATGTCGAACGAAAAGATCGACGCGTTGCTCGAGGAACTGAAGAAATGACCTGCCTGCACGATCGTCATATCAAGCCGCTGATCCTCGCGGGTCTGGACGGCAGCAACTGGCACCTGGCCGACTATGTGAAGCGCGGCGGTTACTCCGCGCTGCGCCGCATCCTCACCGAAGGCATGACGCCCGAGCAGGTGATCGCCGAACTGAAGAGTTCGGCGCTGCGCGGCCGCGGCGGCGCGGGTTTCCCGACCGGCCTGAAGTGGAGCTTCATGCCGCGCAGCTTCCCCGGCCAGAAGTACCTCGTCTGCAATTCAGACGAAGGCGAGCCGGGCACGTTCAAGGACCGCGACATCCTGCGCTACAACCCGCACTCGGTGATCGAGGGCATGGCCATCGGCGCGTACGCGATGGGCATCACGCAGGGCTACAACTACATCCACGGCGAAATCTGGGACACCTACCAGCGCTTCGAGGAAGCACTGGACGAGGCACGCGCTGCCGGCTTCCTCGGTGACAAGATCCTCGGTACCGAATTCTCGTTCCAGCTGCATGCGTTCCATGGCTATGGTGCGTACATCTGCGGCGAAGAGACGGCGCTGCTGGAGTCGATCGAAGGCAAGAAGGGCCAGCCGCGTTTCAAGCCGCCGTTCCCGGCCAGCTTCGGCCTGTACGGCAAGCCGACCACGATCAACAACACCGAGACCTTCGCGGCTGTGCCGTTCATCATGAACATCGGCGCCGAGGCGTACCAGGCGATCGGCAAGCCGAACAACGGCGGCACCAAGATCTTCTCCGTGTCCGGCGACGTCGCCCGGCCGGGCAACTACGAAGTCCCGCTCGGCACGCCGTTCGCGACGCTGCTCGAACTGGCCGGCGGCATGCGCGACGGTCGCAAGATCAAGGCGGTCATCCCCGGCGGTTCGTCGATGCCCGTCATCAAGGGCGACCTGATGATGCAGACCGACATGGACTACGACGCCATCGCGAAGGCCGGATCGATGCTTGGCTCGGGCGCGGTGATCGTGATGAACGAGGACCGCTGCATGGTGAAGTCGCTGCTGCGCCTATCCTACTTCTATTACGAAGAATCCTGCGGCCAGTGCACGCCGTGCCGCGAAGGCACCGGCTGGCTGTACCGGATGGTCCACCGTATCGAGCACGGCGAAGGCCGGGCCGACGATCTCGACACGCTGCTGTCGGTCTGCGACGGCATCCAGGGCCGCACGATCTGTGCGCTCGGCGATGCGGCCGCGATGCCGGTGCGCGCGATGATCAAGAACTTCACTGACGAATTTGCGTACCACATCGAGCACAAGCGGTGTCTGGTGCCTGCATACATCTGACCGGAACAGTCATGGTTGAGATTGAGATAGACGGCAAAAAAGTCGAGGTGCAGGAAGGCAGCATGCTGATGGATGCGGCCAACCGACTCGGTACCTACATCCCGCACTTCTGCTATCACAAGAAGCTGTCGATTGCGGCCAACTGCCGCATGTGCCTGGTCGAAGTCGAGAAGGCACCGAAGCCGCTGCCGGCCTGCGCGACCCCGGTCACGCAGGGCATGATCGTGCGCACGCACAGCGACAAGGCAGTGAAGGCGCAGAAGGATGTGATGCAGTTCCTGCTGATCAACCATCCGCTCGACTGCCCGATCTGCGATCAGGGCGGCGAATGCCAGCTGCAGGATCTCGCGGTCGGTTACGGCGCATCGTCGTCGCGCTATCACGAGGAGAAGCGCGTGGTCGCACCGAAGGACGCCGGTCCGCTGGTCTCGATGCAAGAGATGAGCCGTTGCATCCACTGCACCCGCTGCGTGCGCTTCGGCCAGGAGATCGCCGGCGTGATGGAGCTGGGCATGGTCGGACGCGGCGAGCATTCGGAGATCACCAGCTTCGTCAATGGCGCCGTCAGCTCTGAGCTGTCGGGCAACATGATCGACCTGTGCCCGGTCGGCGCGCTGACCTCGAAGCCTTTCCGTTACAGCGCACGCACCTGGGAGCTGTCGCGCCGCAAGTCGGTCAGCCCGCATGACAGCCTCGGCTCGAACCTGATCGTGCAGGTCAAGGGCGCGAAGGTGATGCGCGTGCTGCCGCTCGAAAACGACGCAATCAACGAATGCTGGCTGTCCGACCGTGACCGCTTCTCGTACGAAGGCCTGAACAGCGACGAGCGCCTGACCACGCCGATGATCAAGCAGGGCGGTGAGTGGAAGGAAGTCGACTGGCAGACCGCGCTGGAGTATGTCGCGCACGGCCTGCGCAACATCCGCCACGAGCAGGGCGCCGATGCAATCGCATCGATCGCCGCGCCGTACGCGACGCTGGAAGAGCTGGCGCTGCTGGGCAAGATCACCCGCGGGCTCGGCTCGCAGAACATCGACTTCCGCCTGCGCCAGAGCGACGCGGTGAAGGATGCGAAATTCCTGCCGTGGCTCGGCATGGCGATCGCTGATGTCGCGAAGCTCAAGCGCGTGTTCGTCATTGGCTCGCACCTGCGCAAGGATCATCCGCTGCTGTCCGCAAAACTGCGCGGCGCCGTGCAGCGGGGCGCGAAGCTGTCGCTGCTGAACGCCAGCGTTGGCAATCCGCTGATGGCCGTTGCCAACAAGATCACCGCCGCGCCGTCCGACTGGATCGCGCAGCTGGCCGGTATCGCCGTGGCGGTCGCCGAAGCCAAAGGCATCGCCGTGCCCGCCGAGTTCGGCGGCGTGCAGCCGTCCGACACCGCGAAGCAGATCGCCGCCAGCCTGCTGGCCGGCGAGCCGCGCGCGGTCCTGCTCGGCAACGCCGCTGTCCAGCATCCGCAGGCGTCGCAGCTGCATGCCCTCGCGCAGTGGATCGCCAGGAACACCGAAGCGAAATTCGGCGTCCTGACCGAAGGCGCGAATACCGTCGGCGGCTATCTGGCCAACGCCAACGGCGCACTCGCACAAGACCTGTTCGCCACGCCGCGCAAGGCCTACCTGCTGCTGCATGCGGAGCCGGAACTGGATTGCGCGAATCCGCAGCAGGCGCGTGCGGCGCTGGACCAGGCCGACATGGTCGTTGCCCTGTCGCCTTACAAGCACGGCATGGACTATGCCGACGTGCTGCTGCCGGTCGCACCCTTCGCCGAAACCTCGGGCACTTTCGTCAATGCGGAAGGCCGCGCGCAGAGCTTCAACGGCAGTACCCGTCCGCTCGGCGACACCCGCCCCGGCTGGAAAGTGCTGCGCGTGCTCGGCAACCTGCTGTCGCTGCAGGGCTTCGACTATGAAACCTCCGAAGCCATCCGTGCCGAAGTGCTCGGTGCGTCCTCGCTCGACGCGCTCGACCTGTCGGCCAAGCTGAACAACGTCGCGAACCTGCCGCTGCCGGTGCCTGCGGCGACTGCACCGCAAGGCCTGCAGCGCGTGGCTGACGTGCCGCTGTACGCCAGCGACGCCATCGTGCGCCGCGCCGCGTCGCTGCAAGAGACTGCTGGCGCGAAGCCGCCGCGCGCGATCCTGTCGACCGCACTCGCGCAGCAGCTTGGCGTGACGGACGGTGCCAGCGTGCGCGTGAAGCAGGGCAGTGGTGCCGTCGTGCTCGCCTGCGAGATCGACGCCAGCCTGCCCGAGAACGTCGTGCGCGTGGCCGCCGGCCATGCGTCAACTGCAGCCCTCGGCTCGATGTTCGGCGCCGTCGCGGTGGAGAAAGCCTGATGGATCTGCTGACCCAATTCACTACGCTGGGCGAAGGCCTGCTCGGTCCGCTGTGGCCGATCGCCTGGAACCTGATCAAGATCGTCGCCGTCGTGCTGCCGCTGATGGGCTGCGTTGCCTACCTCACGCTGTGGGAGCGCAAGATGATCGGCTGGATGCACGTGCGCATCGGCCCGAACCGCGTAGGTCCGGCCGGCCTGCTGCAGCCGATCGCCGATGCGCTGAAGCTGTTGCTGAAGGAAATCGTGGTGCCGGCCAAGGCCAGCAAGGGCCTGTTCGTGCTCGCACCGGTGATGACGATCATGCCGGCGCTGGCCGCGTGGTCGGTCGTGCCGTTCGGCCCGGACAAGGCGCTGGCCAACGTCAACGCCGGCCTGCTGTTCATCATGGCGATCACGTCGCTCGAGGTGTACGGCGTGATCGTCGCCGGCTGGGCGTCGAACTCGAAGTATGCGTTCCTCGGCGCGATGCGCGCGTCCGCGCAGATGGTGTCGTATGAAATCGCGATGGGCTTCGTGCTGGTGATCGTGCTGATGGTGTCGGGCAGCCTGAACCTGTCGGCGATCGTCGGCGGCCAGCTGAAGGGCACCGGCGTCGACATGGGCCTGAACTTCCTGTCGTGGAACTGGC
>JACCDX011138467.1_pt1 | contig 21054 bp, 18 predicted proteins | sample 7449681 | NCBI WGS metagenome assembly JACCDX01 (sample SAMN15323450, study PRJNA562643) | freshwater metagenome | isolation source: river surface water | place: USA:Blue River Watershed | collected 2017-08-18
ACAATAAATTAATGATATCCAATATTTTAGAATATATTGATATTATCCAAACTAGTGATGAAGCAGGTAATGAAAAACCATATCATGACATATTCTTCAATATTATTGATAAATTTAGAAAATTAAATATTCAACCTGAAAATATTGCAATTGTAGGTGATAATTTTAATCATGATATCAATCCATCATTTATTTACAATTTTAAATTTCTACCGTTTCATTTTATAGAAAATAATCATAATTCTAATTCTAATTTAAATTCACTATATACAAAAGTTTCTTTAAATAAAAACCATTTAACATTCAGTAATTACAAAGATTTGTATAATTTTTTTGAAGAGTATTTTAAAACCGTAAACGAATTAGTCTTTTTGTCGAAATATTTTGGCCAATCAACATTAAATGTTCAAGGACCAGGTGGAAATATATCAGTCAAACTTAGTGATATGATATTTATTAAATCATCCGGTGCAGTATTGGGAAATCTTCATGAAACAGACGGTTATTGCATTGCAAATAATAAAGAGTGTTTGAGGTTGATGGATGAGAATAATGAGAATGGCTTAAAAGAGACAAAAATATATGGAAAAAATGTTCCTTCAATGGAAACATTTTTTCATTCATTTATGAAAAAGTATACTGTTCATATACATTTTACACTATCCAATATATATTTCTGTTCAAATCATCAGTTAGATACATCTCTTTTAAAATTTCCATTTAAAATTATCGATTATATTCCACCTGGTCTTGCCCTTGCAAAAGAGATATTAAACGTGTATGACATTGATACATCAATATACTTTTTAAAGAATCATGGTTTAATAATAACATCAGATAATCTTTTATCATTACTTAGTGAATATGAAAATATATTTAATACTTTTAACAGTATATTACACAATGATTTTGCATATGATTATTATTCATTTTTAATTAACAAAACATACTACTTAAATACGAAAAAGTCGATTATAATAAAAAACCTGTATAATTATCCGGTTGAAATATTGATGAATATGAAATATTGTTTTCCAGATTTGGCTATATTTGTTCAAAATATTTTAATAACTGATTCATTAGATGAAGTTTATCAAAAGATGCAAAAGATTCACGAATCTCAAATATTTTACAACATTATTATTTTTAAAAGAAAGATATTTTTATTAGCCGAAAATTTAAATAAAGTTTACTATATTATTGAACTTTTAGAACAGTATAAATTAATATGTGAATTTTCATACGATAATCTTATAACAATTGATAATATAACATATTTACAAAATATGCCACAAGAGAAATTCAGGAAAGAATTACGGTAAAAAAATAAGAAGGAGGGGTTTTGGGGAACTATGTTCCCCAATTTTGCCCGTCTCCATGTCCAATATCATAGTAAAAGCAAATCTCTTTAACATAAACCAAATTAGAATATTGTAAAGCTCTTAACCAATATTCATAATCTTCACAACATCTCTCTATTATAAAATGACCAACTTTTTTTATAATATCTTTATGTAATATCATGCTACTACAAATTATGCAATTATGAACTTGTAAAAAATTGAGATTCCATATGTGTGGAAATCCATTATCCATTAAATTACTATTTTTACTATTGTAAATATCTCTTATCTCATTATAATAAAACTCTTCATTATACTTTTGATATTTTTTGTTTTTATCATATATTCCATTTCCAATCAATCCTTCTGTTGAAGATATTTGACAGTCGCTTTCTTGCATCGCTTTTATTTGCAGTTCCAATTTGTTTGGTAGCCATATGTCATCATCATCACAAAATGCAATGTACTCGCCTAACGCAATATCTATACCAAAATTGCGTTGATAACCTCCGGGACATGGAAATCCAAAAATATCTCGACTATTCTTTTCTAAATGAATTATCTTTATGCCATTAGAATTGTAATCATATTCGTAATATGCCTTTTCAGTTGAACAGTCATTAACGACAATTATCTCAATATTTTTATAAGTTTGCTCTTTAATTGAAGCGATTGCATTCATTAAATATTTAAATCTATTATATGTTGGTATAATGACGCTTACAAGTTTCTTTTCAAAATCCATTTATAATTAAGTAAACAGAAATAAATATAAAAAAAAACAAATATATATTTATATATTTTATGAATATTAAATCTTTTAAAAATCACAGTTACGTCCAACTTTTTGAAAAAGACAATACCGAAAGAGATATCGGTTATTCACATTTAACTGATGTTATCATTACTGGTAGAAATAATTATTATCCAAATACTTTGCTTTATTCGGCAAACGAAATGCTGTTAATATCACCTTATGATGAAAAGATAATGTCTCTTAATAAAGAATCATTTTATGATAATAATATATATGACTTACTACCAGAAACATCATCAATTATTAACAAAAATGAATTTAAAGAGTTCAAAGGGTTCAAAGAACCCCTCTTCTTCTTCATTTACAATTTTGATAATTACTATCACTTTTTGTACGACACTTTACCGTATTTATTTACGTACATTTACTTAAAAAAATCTATGCCAAATATAAGACTATTAGTCAATTACCCCAATAAAAATATGCTTAATTTTTATAGATTTAACACTGATTTTTTGGAAAAGATAATTGACGTTAAAAATGATTTGGTAATATGTGATGGTGAAACAATGTATAGTTCCGTGTACATCTCATCATCCCTTACACACGGCGGATACTCTAATAATCCACCGCGAAGAGAGATATATCAAATATATGACATTATAAAAAACAATATAAATATCGGCAATATTCGTAATTGTTATTTAACAAAAAATTTAGATAAAATATATATTTCGAGAAGGACATGGATCAACAAAGATAAAAGCAATATTGGAACAGATTATACAACACGACGCAAAATGATGAATGAAGATGAATTAGTTGAAAAGATGAAGACAGAATATGATATAGTCGAAATATTTGCAGAGAATTTAAATACAGATGAAAAGGTTTATCTTTTTGCAAATGCTAAATTAATCATTGGTAGTATCGGCGGTGGAATGGCAAATCTTTTATTTTCAAAACCAACGACAAAAACAGTTGTTATAGTAACACCCTACTTTCTCGATATAAATTACAGATTTAAATATTCATTAGAGAACACTGATATAACATATTTTAATGATGTAGAAACATATAAAGAGATGAACATCATACCTTTATACTGTAGAGTGAAAGTGATTGGTAATGGTAATTATAATGAAAAGATAGGAGAAATAACATCATATGATAAAGATACTAATAAATATTTGATTAATTTATCTAACAATGATATAGCCGGTTTTAATAATTCAGTTGAATACACATCGGTTGCTTTAAACAATGAAGATTTTATTTTATTAGATAATGGATTAAATTCACCATATACAGTAAAAATAAATATCTTAAATATATTTAGGCCATGAAAATATTATTTTTAATATGTGGATTAAAGAGAAGTATTGATTTAGTAGTAAGCAATATAAAATCAATCTTTTCAAATGGAGACAAAGATAAAAATACAAATAATTTACATGAGATAAATATCATCACATGTTTAAATGATAAGGATGATAATTATCATGATTGTACCTTAATAAAAAAATTATATATTAAAGATATTTATGATAATCAGTATAGAAATAGTTTAAATTATTCTTATAAAGTATCAAATGGACTTTCTATCGTACCAAGTGAATATGATATCTATGTTGTGATGCGTACTGATATGATTATAGAAAAGGCTTTTGATTTCAGCAATATATTACCAGATAAACTATATTTTTCAAATAAGAATATGAACCAATTTACAACAAATATAGATAAAAGAATTAATGACAACATCATTATAACACGTAATTATAATTTATTAATAAAACTCGTTTTATTGCACCAATATAATTTAGAAAATACCAATTATTTAGATTTGGTTCTATATGATTTTTTAGAAAATAATAAAATACCATATGAACGTATTAACGTTCATTATAAATTTATTCTTTCGAAATGCAATGTTATAGCCATTGCAGGAGATTCCGGTTCGGGAAAATCAACACTTCTAAAAGCGCTTAAACCTCTCTTTATTGAAGAGACTTCTCTTTCATTGGAAACAGACCGTTATCATAAATGGGAACGCGGCGATGCTAATTATAAGATGTATACCCACCTTAATCCATATGCTAACTATTTGGAAAAGATGTATGAGGATGTTTATAATTTAAAGATTGGTAATGAAGTGTATCAAGTAGATTACAATCATGAAACGGGAAAATTTACACAAAAAGAAAAGATAGATTCTAAAAATAATATTTTAATATGTGGTTTACATACATTATATGAGAATAAGATGAATGATATTGTCGACATTAAAATATATGTTGACACAGAACGCACTCTTTTAAAAAGATGGAAGATTGAACGAGACACAATTGAAAGAGGTTATTCCATGGAAAAAGTTATAGAACAAATTGATTCTCGTGAAAACGATTATATGAAATATATATTGCAACAGAGAGATAATGCAGATATTATTGTAAACTTTTATTTAGATAATGAAAATATTAAATGCAAATTATTCATTAATCAAACGAATATAATAACGAAAATACTTCCATCATTATTAAAGCTAAATTACAAAATAGAGTATAATTTAGATAAATTAATAATATTTTTAAAAAATGATTCTTCAAATATAGATGAAATCAATATCATAAAGAATAATGAAATATATTTTAAAAATAATTTTTATAAAGAAATATTTTATATAATACATTCGTATTTCAACTAACTACGCTACACAATCAATTTCTCCAATGAACCAGCAAAATAACATTCTAATCCAAGTGATTCATTATCTTTTATCTCATATATATTATGACAATTGCAACGTATAAATGTCGATAACTCCACTTCAGGCGATTGATTTTTCTCTTTATATTCAAACATTTTAAAATATTTTGCTTTTAATGCAAAAAGTCCCATTGTCATATCATTAAACATATATTCTCCAGTACAGACATTAAAGAATTTAACAAAAGCATCATATTTTCCATAATTTTGACGAATAATATCAAAAAATGTGGAATTTAAAACTCGATATCTTCCTGTTAACTTAATGATAATGTCATCGTTTTTTATTGCATATTTTCTTATTGCATCTTTAATATCCATTAATTCACATACACCTTTATGTAAAGATTTTTCATATAAATTATTATTATTTGTATAATATACATCACATTTATGAAATGGATTATTTTTAAATTGATCTAAATACGTTTGATTATTTCCATTGTTTTCAACTATAATTACTTTATAATATGGCAATATATTTTGTAATGATTGATTTATAGAATATAGATATCTTTCCATTCGCATTTCATAACTTTCACATCCTGTTTTATGATTTATCGATGTTGTTATAATTAAATATATCATGTTGATATATAGATATACTATATACCATATATTTTTTATTAAACTACATATTTATAAATTTATTATTTTTTGGATTGTTAGACATAAAATCCTTTAATTGTTTTGAATGTATATGTAAATTAAATATTTGTATATATCTATTTCCATATTGCAAATACGGATAATATAAACCATCTATTTTTCTTATCCATTTAAATTTATATTTGTCATATTTTATTAAGCATGTTTCATTAACAAATCCAATAGAATCACCTGGAATATTTCGAGGATCAACACCTCCTAAATATTGTCCTATTGCAGCAGCATCAAAAATAAGATTATATTTTCCATAATTTTCAATTAATTCTCTTGTTTTTTCATCATTATTATATAACTCGAATGATATTGGTAATCTTTCAATCATATCTTTAGAAAATCTTCCTAAATTTTCCATGTCATTTTTTGCGCAATCATAATTTTCTATAATTGGTTTAAAAGAAGATGCATTTGGAATATATATAATAGATGGTATAACACGCCAATCACAATCAAATGCACAACAAACTTTATTTGAATTAAAAATATTATAATTTAAATTATGATATATCAATACATCATTCTCTATATGTAAAGAATTTTTAATATTGAATTTTTCAATATAACTATATAAATAAAAGAGTCTAGCTGAACATAAATGCCAAAAGCCATCTCTACTCACTTTATCTAATTGTGATTTTTTATTAAATTCATAGTCATTCAATATGTTTTTACCAATAAGTGTTATATTTGGATATTCATAAAAATAATTAAAATATTCTTTTTCTGTTATTACAGTTATGTCATAATTTTTATGTAATAATAAATTTTTAATATTGTCCAATATATATTCTTGAAAATTACCAATTGAAACTAAAATTATCTTCATTATTTTATTATATTTATATATAATAAAAATATAATAAACTTAAATTAAACTAATTAAGTAATTTTTTATAATAACTCATTGTTATTTTACTGTTATGAATATTTCCAAATAAATTTGTTAATCTATATTTATTAAAATCATTCCAACTATGAAATACTAGTATCGGTAAATTACTGACATTTACAAAATCTTTGCTTATCATTATAGGTATAACATCTAAATAAAAACATTCCCATAATCTATGAGTATCTAATCCATTTCCTCTGGGACATATTGCATATTTATGCCTTTTCAGTTCAATAAAATAATCCTCTTTACTTCTTTTTGTATTCCATTTTAATTTATTTTTTAATTGTTCATACTGTTCATGACGTGATGGATGTGTTTCAAAAGAGAAGAAGAAATAAACATCTTCTGTCTTCTTTATATCAGTTCTTTTTCTTACATTATGTAATATTTGATGGTTAAACCACTGACGATTTTCAATACCAATTGGTAATGTAATTAATTTAGGATGCTGTATTAAACAATTCTGTGAAAACTGTTTTTCAACTCTATTTAAAAAGGGAATAAATGAATTATCGATCTCATGGTCAGAATTATGAGTTATTATTTTTTTATTTGATAAATCTTCATTTTGTGCATATTTATTATAAAAGTTTTTAATATTATCAGTGAAAACAAAGATATTTTTATATGGTTGTATGTTTGGATTCTTTTCGATTGGTTCCATTTTTTTAGAAAAATATTTATTATTTGGATTGCAATTTAATTTTTCGGAAGTGCCTATTACAACATTGCATAAAGATTGAATATTTTCACCGCATATTATCTCTTCATCTGGTATAAGTGAATTAGATGATATATAATCATATATATTATCATTTTCGGTAATTTCAATTATTGGAATAGCTACTTTTCCATTTTTATCAGCATATGGAATTCTTAAATTATTTTCATTATATTTCCATGTTATATTTTTTAAATCATTTTTTCTTAAAAAAGAAAAATTTACACTGGATGCATTACAATAAATCAATATTTTTTTTGATATTGTAATGTTTAACCAAGAAGCGTCGCTATTAAATAGAAAATATTGTTTTTTAAATATCTCTTCCATTATGTAATATATCAATATTTAATATTTTATTTGAAAAATTCGAAAAAAAAATAAAAAATAAATGATTCTATTATGTATATGTATAGAAATGCAATTGTTGTTTTAAACAGAGGATATGAATATGCATATTCTTATCAAAAATTAATCAATAGAAATAATAATATTTATGATAAAATAATTTCAAAAACATTTATACATTTTGACATAATTATTTTTCATGAAGGAAATATTTTAAATGAACATCAAGAATACATTCAAAAAAATACTCCTTCTCTAAAATTAATATTTATTGATGTTACTCAAACGGAACCAAAAACTGCTTTTCAACTTAAGAACAATAAAATTAATTTAGAATTATGTCCTCCAACATTCCTTGCAAGTCAATTTTCTACTGGATATAGACATATGTGTCATTTTTGGTCAATTGACTTTCTTGATTATTTAAAAGATTATAAATATGTAATTCGCATTGATGAAGATTGTTTAATTGAAAAATTTGACATTAATGTTTTGGACATAATGTTTAAAAATAACATATTTTTTATTTCTCCTTATTTTCAGGGAAAAGATAATGAAAATGTCACAATTGGAATGGAAATATTATGGGATAGATTTATTAAAGAAAATAATATTAAACCATATAAATATTATCATGAAATAAAATGTCCTTACACAAATATAATGATTGTTGATGTACAAAATATAAGAAGTAATGCTATTATAAGAAAATTTTTAAAATGCATTCATGAATCACATGGAATATATAGTAATAGATGGGGTGATTTACCAATTTGGGGATTAATACTCAGTACATTAGTTGATCCAAAACATTATTCGGATTATAAAACAATATCTTATACACATGATACTGTTCATAAGATTAATATGTAATTTTATTTCATTATGATTTATGTTAAATTTTTATATTTTTAATAATATAAATATATTATACAATTAAAAATGTCTTTAATATGGACTAATATAACAAAGTCTGGTTTATGTGATAGGCTTATCGACATGTTTTTAGTAGCATCGATGGCAAAACTATATAATAAAAAATTATATATGATATGGGGAAATATAGAACCGAATGAAATACAAAAAAAAATATGGAATCCCGTACGTTTTGATGATTATAAGATAGATAATCTTTTGCAGTATTTTACTTTACCGAGTATAATTAATATCGTTTCACATAATGAACTTACTATTATGAGTAAAATAATAAATAAAAATAATATTATATTTCCTGATTATATTGGTGGTGAATATTCACCAATTTCATTTTACAATAAATTTATTAATAAATCATATACATTAAATTCTTATATAGAAATTTATTATTCACTTATTAAAGAATTTAAACCAACGCAAAAATTATTAAACTTAGTTCCAAATATTCCAACAAATATTTTTTCTGTCCATTTAAGAAGAACCGATAAAAGTACTGAACTTATTTCACATGTAGATTCATATGGTGTATCTAATCAAGAATTGATTGAATTAAATAATAAAACAAAAGCTACAATTAATAAAATTATAATTAAAGGATATTACAATATATATTTTGCATCAGACGATATTAAAACAAAAGAAGAGTATGAAAGATCATATAATGGTTTCCATATATATAATCCAAAAATTAATTTACCTTTTGAGCAAACATATGTTGATATATATATTATGTCTATAAGTAAATATATTATTGTTTCTCAAAGACATACTAATTTTTCATTATTTTCATCATTGATTAATAAAACAAATTTAATATATTTTTTTAATGATTCTATTATTCATAATAATGGATACAAAGAATTAGGTCATTTTAGTTATTTTACGGAAATATAAATGTCATATTATAAATATTATTATAAAATGGCTGATATTGACGACAATAAAAATAATAATAAAAACGGTATATTATTATTTCATCAAGGATGGACAGATCTTTTCAATTCTCTTTCATTAATAAATTACTACTGTAATATATTTGAAAAGATATATTTAATTGTTCGAAGTGATTCTAAAGAGTTAATATCATTCTATACAAGAAATATTTCAAATTTAGAAATAATATATTTAAGATTAAATGTAATCAATTCAAATAATCTTATTGAATATTTAACAAATACTGAATATAAAAATATTTTTGATAAACCACATACTTTATTATTTCATGGATACAATGATTATTATCGCAATGATTTATATAAAAATATCTATAAAGAGACACCCAAAAATTTTGTCAAGAATCTTTATGTAAAATACGACATTCCCTACATTACACGAATAAAAATGTTTAATGTTGAAAGAGACATAAATCTAGAAGAGGAAACATATCAAAAGTTTATTGAAAAACATGGAACATCTTATATTTTATATCATGAAATTATAGAGAATATTAATAATGATTTTAATGGGGCATCTGTTGTTAATCTCAATGGATTATCAAATACTTTTTTCGATTATATTAAAGTTTTAGAAAATGCAAAAGAGATTCATTTACTCGATTCATCATGGGCAATATTCATTTATTTGCTTGATGCAAAATACAGACTCTTTAAGGATAAAAAAATATATCTTAATGCATTGCGTCGTTATGCATCACTCTTTACATCACCCATCCGTTTGGATAACTGGATTATAAATAGCGCGGATTTATATAAAATTTACGACGAAACTGTCGACAAAAGTCTAGAACTACCAATTCATTCAGTAATAGATTATATTAAAAAAAATAAGGATAATCAAATATATAAATTTCTCAATGATGGAACGGAAAAAATAGCGATTAATAAAGATATTGCGCTTAAAACGGAATTTATTTGTCATCGTATAAACACGATAGATGAATTGCAAAATATTGATAAGAATTTTGGGGTAGAAGTGGATTTGAGGGATGATTCATCATCAGGGGAAATAATAATGAGTCACGATCCATTTATGAAAGGGATATTTTTCGAAGAGTATTTAAAGAATTACAATAATAGAACACTGATATTGAATATTAAATCGGAAAGAATTGAACCTAAATGCATTCAATTGCTTGAAAAGTATAATGTTAAAAATTATTTCTTTTTGGATTCATCATTTCCAATGATATATTTATTGCACAACAAATATAAGAACGGAAATATTGCATGTAGATTTTCAGAACATGAACCGATTGAAAATCTGGAAGCGATAAAAGATATGGTAAGCTATGTTTGGATAGATTGTTTCACAACATTTTCACTTACACTCGACATTTATAATAAAATTAAAAGTTTTAATAAAAAGATATGTATTGTTTCACCCGAATTGCAAAAACAGAAGGAGAAGATAGCTGAATATAGAGAGATCATGATAAAAGAACAAATGATTCCTGACAGTATATGTTGCAAAGAGTATAATATTATTGAATGGCTCTAAGTTAGGGAACCAATGTTCCCCTAAAAACCCCTCCTTTATTACAAATATTTATTACAAATATTTTTCTAAAATATATAATTTTAGAAAAATATTGATAAAAATATTTAATGTAAAATGATATTTTATACATTAGTTGAATTTGTATAATGTCCATTTATTATATCAACATTTATATAATTTTTCTTGTTATTTTTTTCCATTCGTCTTTTTTCTTTTTCTATTCTTTTCTCGGCATTTTTTCTATTTTCTTCATTAATATCATCAATGTTTACTTTCACTTTTTCATATAAGCTTTTTGGAAGATTTTTACTTAAAATAGCACTTTCATAACTCTTGTATTTTCTACACCAATTGTACAATGCATTTTCCTTCGCAATTCTTGATACATCTATATAGTCATAATGGTATGTTCTATCTTCGTAATCGTAATATCCACTATCTTCTTTTGCATTTTTAAATTCTTCTTTATAATTAGTACATCTAAAAAAGAAATCCATTTCAATCATTGTATTAACAACATACTCGATATCATCTTCTCCTTTCATTATGTAATTTCTACATAATTCAGAGTCATTTCTCAATTTTAATCCATTCGATTCTAATCGTTCAATCAAAAGAGTTTTTCTAATATCGCGATTTGCTATTCTTCGAACAACATAATCAACATCATGTTTATTTAATTCGACATGTTGTCTAATATAAGCTTTATCTTCATTTGTCAGTTCTCCATAATTATCAATATCAATATTCTTTTCATTAAACTTCTCTTTCATAATGATTGTTCTTTCATTAACGCCTCTTAAAAAATCAATAACTTCATCAAGTGTATGTCGATTGTGTTTAATATGTTGAAAAACATATTGATACTCTTTAAAATTATTTTTTATTTGATTGCTTATATGTTCAAATATTAGTTTTTCCTCTAATCTTCTCTCTCTATCTTTCTCTTCAATATATTCTATAATGTAATTTTCGACATTTGTTAAACCAGGTGTTCCACTAGTAACATATTGATAAATTTCTATCTCTTTATATAACTCACTATCTTTAGAAAAGCCATACTTTTTCATAAGTTCATTATACTTTTCAAGTCTCTTCTTCTTCAATTCATTACTCTTTTTTTTTGCATCACTCTTTTTTATATCTTCCAATTCCATTATTTTATCATAATTATCTTTTGTACCATACTTTTTGTACAAAAAATCAATTATATCAACATGTCTATAAATTTTTGTTATTGAACCGTAATAATTTCTTTTTGTTTTATAGTTTATCTTTTCCAATTCAGTATCTGTTACTGGATATGTTTTTTTAGCATCTGTCTTAAATGTTGTTCTATTTCTCTCTTCGATTATAATTTCTTTGTATGTAGCTATTTCATCAGCTTTGAAATAGAATAATGATTTAAAGTGCCGTGAAATTAACGATATATTTAGGATATTTTTATATTTTCGACTATATGTGCAAAATTCATCTTTTTTATTGGAACCAATTAAGAATTTTTTTATAATCATTAATAATTCATCAGGCAATTGAAATATATAAGATGTTTGAATAATTTCATTTTTTTCTTTTGTCTCTTTTGTCTCTTCTGTCAGTCCTGTTTTATTCACTATTTCCATCTCTTGTATATATTCAATTTCATCATCTTTCTCATCATCTTTTTTATCATCAATTTCATTATTTTTTTTATTTATTTTCTTAACAATATTTTCCACAATATTTGGTTTACTTTTACATCTACTTTGATGTATTTTTAAACCATTTTTTTTATAACTTTTATTACAATATGAACATACTTCCATTTTATTAAAAATTAATATTTTTTATTCTTTAAACTAAAAATTATTAACAAAATTGCAAAAATCGATTCCATATCTATTACATATTTTCATCAAACGATTAGGTTCTAAAACTTTTCTCAATAATTCCTCTTTGTATATCGATATTTTATTGGTAATCATTTCATAATCATATTCAAAAATATTTGGATTTGCATATAAACCAAGATATGATATTTTATCGGGATTATTTTTTAAATATTCCAATGCTAGGGGATTCTCTGATAATCCTATACGATGAGATAATAGATAACATTCATTCCAACGTAAAAAATCATTATTTTTATCAATTTCTTTTTTATCATATTTTTCAAAGTGTTCCAATATGTAATCTATTTTATTTTCATGTGAACATAAAAGCGAAAACCATATTTTTTCTATATATTTGTCAATAATATTAATAGCATTTATATTTTTTGAAATATTTATCCAATTTATTTCATTAGGATTTTCATATAATAGTCGTAATACATATTTGTTATCTGTTAATGAAAATGTATTTATAAATCCTTTTTTACTTATTAGATACTTATCACATAGATAATCTAATTTATTATATATTTCATTCCATGTTAAGGTTTTCATATCATCTGTTATTAAGTATATAGCATTATAATTGTCATATAATTCATTCCAGTCTATTTTATCAATATTTTCTTTAAGAATATCAATTGCATATGGATTACTTGATATCTTTTCCCAATCTATTTTATCAATATTTGCGCGTAAAAGATTGATTGAATATATATCGCTAGCTTTTTTACATAAAACTGACCAATTTATCATTTGTTTCCATTTTCCGTTTTCTTTAATATAATAAATGTCATGTACATATTCGTTTAATATATTTTCATCTGCAAAAAGTTCTTGATTATTTATCATAAAATTATATGAGTTTGGATTGGAAACAAAACATAATATAAATTTTGGTTCTATTTTAATCCAATCCTTTAATTTCATTATTTTATAATGCATATTTATCTTTAATATGTATATACATCAAATTTTTTTAAGTGTTTTTATCGTAATCACAATAAAAATGAATGAAAAAATATTTAATTTCATTTTTATTTGTAAATTCAATATCATTTAGTTCATCAATGATTAATTTTATTTTTACATTAGATATTGATTTAATGTAATTACACAAATATATATCATTTTTCATTATATCTAAAATATCTATATTTAATCTATTTATTTTTGAATATATGATTTTGTATAAAGATTTATATGATATAACTAAATCAAATAATCTTTTTGTTGATAAGATTATTTGATATTTGTCGTTTAAATTTCCAATATTAACAATATCATCATAAAATATATTTTTAAATTCTATTTTATCAGTAAAATTATCATATACTACCTTATATATATTATATAAATTGATTTTTATATATCCATTTTTACAATATTTTTTCAATGACTTTAAAAATATATGTGTTATTTTACCGAAAATATTATCATTAAATGAATTTGATTTAATAAAATATTGAATAACTATATCACCTTTAGAAATTATTGTGATTAAATTCATTAAAGTCTTTAGCTTTATTTTTACAATACTACCATCTTTTTCTTTTTGCTCATATCCGTCAAAAAGAGAGACATATAGTTCCGGATTGTAATTAGAACTACATATCTCGAATTGTTCAGCTTGATTATCTAAACCGATTTTAAACACTACAGTATCACCAATGTGATAGAAGCTTAATTTATATATGCTCATTGTAATGTTATTTAATAACATATAGGTTTCTATTTCTCGATGTTTATACCATCAATTTTTTCATGTAATCACAAAAATCGATTCCATATCTATTACATATTTTCATCAAACGATTTGGTTCTAAAACTCTTTTTAATAATTCTTCTTTATATATTGATATTTTATTGGTGATTATTTCGTAATCGTATTCAAAAATATTTGGATTTGCATATAAACCATGATATGATATTTTATCAGGATGATTTCTTAAATATTCTAATGCTAATGGATTTTTTGATATTTTCATATAATGTATCCATAATTGAGATTCACCATCATCGTTTCGTTCTTTATATTTTCTATCATACTCTTCAAAATGTTCCAATATATAATCTATTTTATTCTCATTTGAACATAATACAGAAAAATCAGTTTTTTCAATGTTTTTATCAATTATATTATTTGCATTTATATTTTTCGATATATTTATCCAATTTATTTCATTTGGATTTTCATCAAGTAGTTTCAATAAATACTTGTTATCTGTTAATGAAAATGTATTTATAAATCTTTTTTTATTTATGTGATACTTATCATATAGATGATCTAATTTATTATATATTTCATTCCATGTTAAGGTTTTTATATCATCTGTTATTAAGTATATTGCATTATAATTGTAATATAACATATCCCAGTTTATTTTATCAATATTTTCTTTAAGAATATCAATTGCATATGGATTACCTGATATTTTTTTCCAATCTATTTTATCAATATTTTCCTTCAAAAGATTTATGGAACATACATCATTTGCATTTTCACATAAAACTGACCAATTTATTTTTTGTTTCCATTTTCCGTCTTCTTTTATAAAATAAATATCATTTACAAATTTATTTATTATATCTTCGTCTTCAAATAGTTCTTGATTATTTATCATAAAATTATAAGAGTTTGAATTAGGAACAAAAAATACCATATATCCTGGATCTAATTTAATCCAATCTTTTAATTTCATTATTTTATAATTCATATTTATCTTTAATATGTATATACATCAAATTTTTTAAATGTTTTTATCGTAATCACTATAAAAATGAATGAAAAATATTTAATTTCATTATGATTTGTAAATTCAATATCATTTAGTTCATCAACGATTAAATTTATTTCTACATTAGACATTGATTTAATATAATTACTCATGTATATATCATTTTTCATTATATCTAAAATATCTATATTTAATCTATTTATTTTCGAATCGATGATTCTGTATAAAGATTCATATGATGTAACTAAATCAAATAATCTTTTTGTCGATAAGATTATTTGATATTTGTCGTTTAAATTTCCAATATTAACAATATCATCATAAAATATATTTTTAAATTCTATTTTATTAGTAAAATTATCATACATTACCTTATATATGTGATAAATATTAATTTTTATATATCCATCTTTATATCGCGCATTTAATGTCTCTAAAAATATAGATGTTATTTTACCAATAACATTATTTTTAATTGATGGAGAGAAAAGTACATATTCTGACACTAAATCATTGTTGAAAATCATTACCATTAAAACCATCAAAGTTTTTAGCTTTATTTTTACAATACTACCGCCTTTTTCTTTTTGCTCATATCCGTCAAAAAGAGAGACATATAGTTCCGTATTGTAATTAGAACTACATATCTCGAATTCTTCAGCTTGCTTATCTAAACCGATTGTAAACACTACATTATCACCATTGTGATGGAAGCTTAATTTATATATGCTCATTGTAATGTTAATCAATAACATATAGGTTTCTATGTCTCGTCGTTTATACCATCAATTTTTTCCAATTAGTTTTTTAAGTAATTATAATTTATATTTTATACAATATATATTAACATTATGAAAATTATTATTCCAATGTCAGGTATTGGCAAAAGATTTGTTGATGCAGGTTACAAAGAACCAAAGCCACTTATAATGGTTGAAGGAAAGCCAATTATTGAACATGTTGTCGAACTCTTTTCAAAAGATGATGATTTCATTTTCATTTGCAACGATATGCATTTAAGAGAAACCAATATGAGAGAGATATTACTAAAGATTGTTCCAAATTGCAAGATTTATGAAGTATCTGTTGATAATCGACGCGGGCCTGTTGATGCCGTAATGCAGATTGCAAACAGTACGATAAATGATGATGACACAGACATCATTGTTTCCTATTGTGATTATGGAACAGAGTGGAATTATTTAAAATTCAAGAATGAGATTAAAAGATTTAATTTGGACGGTTGCATTGTTGCATATAAGGGATTTCATCCGCATATGTTAAATGGTGATAATTACGCATTTATCAAAGAGGATGATAAAAACTTCATTGCCATTCAAGAGAAGATGCCATTTACCAACAACAAGATGAATGAATATGCCTCTAATGGAACATATTATTTTAAATCGGGATACATCGTTAAAAAATATTTTCAAGAGTTGATTGATAAAGATATTAATATTAACGGTGAATTCTACGTTAGTATGGTTTATAATTTAATGAAGAATGACAATTTAAAAATTCGTGTTTTTGAAATAACAAAGATGCTTCAATGGGGAACTCCTAAAGATTTGGAAGAGTATCTTGTTTGGTCAAATTATTTTCTAAATCGCGTATCAAATTTTAATAAAGATTTTGTTGATAAATACGAGACAACGCTCGTTTTGCCAATGGCTGGTGCTGGAAGTAGATTTTCCGCGAATGGATACATTGTTCCAAAACCTTTATTAAATATAGATGATTATCCAATGATTATTGAAGCAATAAAATGCCTACCTGCAACAACGCAAAAGTATTTCATTTGTAATCTCGAACATATTGAGAAGTACAAACTTAAAGAGACATTAATGGAATATTATCCTAACTCAACAGTTATTGGGATTAATTATGTAACAGATGGACAAGCTACATCATGTAATTTGGTATTCGAAAATTGCGACATTCCATTAATGAAACCATTACTCATATCAGCATGTGACAATGGTGTTTACTATGATATTAAAAAGTATAGTCAAATGGTAGATGATCCATCAATTGATATTATAATATGGTCATTTAGTGATAATCCTACCAGTAAACTTTATCCACATATGTATGCATGGTTAGACGTTGATGAAAATGGTTATATCAAAAGAGTAAGTATAAAGAAACCATTTGATGACTGTGAAAATAAATACTCAATTATTGGAACAATGTACTTTAAGAAGGCATATTACTTTTTGGAAGGATTAAAGTATATTTATGAAAATGATTGTAAAACAAATGGAGAGTTTTATGTCGATAATATGATAGAACCACTTGTTAATATGGGATATAAATGTAAGATATTTAATGTCGATAATTATCTCTGCTGGGGGACACCTAACGACTATAAAACATACAATTATTGGAATGAATATTTTGAGAAATTTTCATAAAAATAAAATATTTTTCATTTTATTTCGATTTTTTTATTTTATTATTTTTTCTTTTTTTCGATTTTTTTTATTTTTTTGTTTATATAAAGTATATAATAATGAGTAAGATGAAACAAGATAATTTAATAATTATAAATAGAAGTGGTATCGTTGGAAAACCATTATATTTGGCAACTGTTGGTGGTTCAGGAAGTGGCAAAGTAACATTTACAATCATTAGTGCAGGTACAGCTAAACCCATTGTATCAAATAATAAATTAATTTCAAAAAATCAAGGTTCGTGTATTGTAAAAGCAACAAAAGAGGGCGATAATAAATATGATGCAATTAGTTCTAATGATACAACAGTTGTATTCAGTTTAGCACAAGCCTCAGTATCTCCTTGTTGCAGTAATTTCAGTAGAGTAAATCAAAATACTTCATTCGGTTGTTCAATAAATGATTTAATTATAGAACATCCTAAATCTCAATCCGTTAAAGCAGGTTCAATAGTCACATTTTCCATTATTGATCAAGCATCAGCATCAATAACATATCAATGGTATAAGAATACACCTCAAACTAAAAGAGATGTTCCTATAACCGGTGAAAATTTACCAATGTTAAAAATAAATAATGTCAGTAAGAATGATGAAGGAGATTATTATGTTATTTTAAAAAGTTTAAATGGACAAGTAGTTATGAGTAATTTTGCAAAATTAACAGTAATTTAGCTAAAAGAATAAAATTTAAAATTATTATATTTATATAACATATATCAATATAATGTATAACAATAAAAATAGAAGAGTAATATCGTTCTCTTTATGGGGAGATAAGCCAGAGTACACAGTGGGTGCAATAAGAAATGCAAAAGATGCATTAATATTTTATTCAGATTTCGAATGTTGGTTTTATGTACATCAGGAGTCTGTTCCAAATGATGTTATTAGAGAATTGTTATCAATGCCAAACGTTAAAGTTTTTTTAAAAAAAGGCAATTTACAAAGCTGTAAACCGATGATGTGGCGTTTTGAAGCGATTGACCATCCAGAAGTAGAATTAATGCTTTCACGAGATACTGATACTAGATTTCTATTGCGTGAAAAACTTGCAGTTGAAGATTGGATTGACAGTAATAAACCTTTCCATATTATGCGTGATCATCCGTATCATGAGAATAAAATTATGGGTGGAATGTTTGGAACAAGAAAGATAGAAGCAATTGGTTTATGGTCTAGTCTCTTTCCACTTGTTAATCAATATAGTCATCGCGATTATGACCAAGATTTTTTAAGGGATCATATATATCCACATGTGAAAGAAACGAACTGCTCCATTATTCACGCATCTTTTAATAAATACGAGAATCACTCGATAGATTTCCCGATACCTTACGACAGCGAATACCATTTCATAGGGGAGTATATATACGAAGACGAAGGCCGATGTGACGAACATGTTAAATATTTGCGTTCATTTTTTAATTTTTCCTAATGTTTCCAATTTGTTTTTAATAAATTTATCTAATTCAACTTTGTAATTCTCATCATTATAAATATTTGCGATTTTATTGGATATAATATATTTATTATATAGTTGCTTGTCATTCATTAGCATTTCAATTAATCCAATATTCTTTGTAATATTTGTTCCATCAATAAATGATAACGGATTAATAAATTTATGTACATTAGGATCGCCTTTATAAATAGGTATTGTTTTTGCAAAGAAACAATTAAATATCTTTTCCGTTACATATCCATTTCCATATGAATTTTCGAAACATAATATAAATTTATATTTGTTAAATATATTTAAAAGTGGAATACTGAAATAACATGAAGCATTTAATATCTCTTTATCATAAAGATTTATGTTATCTACTTTACCAATCATTGTTTCTAATATATTGACGGCATTATTAATCTCTTCATTAAGCTTACTTCGATTTATTACTAAACAGAATTTTTTATCTTCAAACTTAGTAAAATTTGACGGATAAATTGAATAAAAATTACTTTTAAAATAATTTATATATTGATGTATCATTGGAATTGCAATATAACCATTTCCTCTCTCTATTTTATCAATATGACTATAAAAATATATATTTATTTTATTGTCTCCAAAATTACCATACTTTGCATGATGTTGTAGCCAATCCCACTTTGCCATATTTTCTACAGAAACTAACACATTTATAACATTATCTTTCATTTCGGTATTATCCCCTTGCTGATCTGTATAATATACCACATCAGTATTTTCACTTTCATCATTATCATCATTATTATCAATAAACTGACATTCATAATTAGGTATAAAGAATAGATCTAAACATTGTTGAATATTCTGCATATTAAAATATAATTGACTATTTCTTTCATTCAAAAAATATCTTTTTATTTTATCAAATTTAACTTTAAGTTGCATTAAATCTTTTTATATCATCTATTATATTTTTTTTGAGATATTATGCCGTATTTTTTTTATTCTCTTAATTCATATAATGGAAAATGATGTGATAACAATTGATATCAACACGAATGGTTCTAAAGTATATATATTTACTGTAAAACATGGTTATTATATCAGCAATGTATTGAAGTATCTTTTGTTTAAAAATAATATATCAAGCGAAATAATAACAACAATAGATTATACGAATCCTTCTCTTCATATAATTCCCTTTTCACAAAAAGTGAGTAAATTTCCTCAAAACTATATCATATATCAATTGGAACAGAAGGATATTTCGAAATGGATTGATAGAAAATATGAGATGAGTATATTACTGAGCAAGATAACATGGGATTATTCTAAATCAAACATCACAAAATTTCCATCAATTATTCAAAGTAAGATGAAATATTATCCAATACCGCTTGTTCCATATCATGAACTCTTCCCATACAGAGCTACGGAAATTCTTAGCAAAAAACCACAAAATAATATATTATTTTACGGGGCAATGAACGAATCAAGACGAATGAAGCTAACCTACTTGCAAAAACGACTTTATCCTAAATATTACGTTAAAATCATTAACAATATGTATGGCGCGCCACTATTTGAAGAGATACTTAATTCAAAAATTGTTTTGAATATTCACTTTTATAAAAACGCAATTCTTGAAACGTACAGAATAAATGAA
>JACCDX010267351.1_pt1 | contig 21053 bp, 14 predicted proteins | sample 7449681 | NCBI WGS metagenome assembly JACCDX01 (sample SAMN15323450, study PRJNA562643) | freshwater metagenome | isolation source: river surface water | place: USA:Blue River Watershed | collected 2017-08-18
AGCCAAGCTCGTAGATCACCTCAGCCGCTGAGCCCAATTTGGCCAGCGCCTCGTCGGCCGGCCAGAAGCGGCTGGACTCGCCCAGCTCCACCAGCCAGCGCGCACCGACGCGGTCGCCCTCGGGCTCGGCGCGCATGCTGACGCGCACCGGCAGGCCCTGCTTGCGCGTGCCGCCCTCCTCGGTCTCCACCTCGCGCGGCGGGAAGCGCTGCACCAGCTCATGCACGAGGCCTGCGGCGCCGGCGTTGGCCAGCAGCAGGTGGCGGCCAAAGCGCGCCCGCGCTGCGGCCAGGCTCCACACCGCCTGCACGTTCATGCGCAGGCCGCCGGAGAAGCGGTCGTTCTGCACCTTGCCCTGGGCGATGATGAGTTCGTCCTCGGCCAGCAGTTCCTTGTTGGCGTTGAGCAGCTCCTCGTTGGCCACGGCCTCGATGGCGTCGCTCTTGTCGTCGAGCTTGAAGATGCCGACGCGGCCACGCTGGCCGTTGATGATGCGCATGCCGCTGACGATGCCGGCCACGATGGTGGGCTCGCGGCTGTCTTGCAGGTCGGCGATCTGGCGCTTGACGATGCGGCGCACTTCGGCGCCGCTCTGGTCGAACAGGTGGCCCGACAGGTAGAAGCCGATCGCCGTCTTCTCCAGCGACAACCGCTCCTTGATGCTCCACGGCTCGGCGTGCACCAGGTCGGGTTCGGCGGTGGACGACGCATGAGAGTCACCGAAGTCGAACAGCCCGCCCTGGTCGGCATTGGCCTCGGTCGTCTCGGCGTGCGTGTAGCCGCGCGCGACGCTGGCCAGCAGCTTGGAGCGCTCGGGGTTGATGCTGTCGAAGGCGCCGGCCTTGATGAGGGCCTCGACGACGCGCTTGTTGACGGCCTTGCGGTCCACGCGCAGGCAGAAGTCGTAGAAGCTCAGGAACGGGCCGCCGGCCTCGCGCGCCGCGATGATGGCCTCGATGGCGCCACGGCCCGTGCCCTTGACGGCACCCAGCCCGTAGTTGACGAGGCGGCTCGTCAGCGGCTCGAAACGGTACTGGCCCTTGTTCACGCAGGGCGACTGGAACTCGATGCCGAAGATCTTGGCGTCGCCCAGCAACACCTTGAGCTTGTCGGTGTCGTCCATTTCGATGGTCATGTTCGCGGCGTAGAACTCGGCCGTGTAGTGCGCCTTCAGCCACGCCGTGTGGTAGCTCAGCAGCGCGTAGGCCGCGGCGTGCGACTTGTTGAAGCCGTAGCCCGCGAACTTCTCCATCAGGTCGAACACCTCGTCGGCCTTGGCCTGGTCGATGTCCTTGGCCGCGGCCCCCTTGCGGACGATCTCGCGGTGCATGGCCATTTCCTCGGCCTTCTTCTTGCCCATCGCGCGGCGCAACATGTCGGCGCCGCCCAGCGAGTAGCCGCCCAGCACCTGGGCGCTCTGCATCACCTGCTCCTGGTAGACGAACACGCCGTAGGTCTCGGCCAGCACCTGCTCCAGCAGCGGGTGCGGGTACTCGATGACCTCCTTGCCGTGCTTGCGCGCGACGAACGACGGGATCAGGTCCATCGGGCCCGGCCGGTACAGCGACACCAGCGCGATCAAGTCCTCGAAGCGTGAGGGCTTGGCGTCCTTGAGCAGCCGTTGCATGCCCGGGGATTCGAACTGGAACACGCTTTCCGACAGCCCGTCGCCGAACAGCTTGAAGGTCTTGCGGTCGTCCAGCGCGACGTTGGCCCAGTCGAAATCCTTGCGATCCGGGTGGCGGGCAATGATGAAGTTCTTGGCCAGCTCCAGGATGGTCAGCGTGGCCAGGCCCAGAAAGTCGAACTTCACGAGGCCGATGGCCTCCACGTCGTCCTTGTCGTACTGGCTGACCGCGCTGGTGGAGCCCGGCTGCTGGTATTGCGGGCAGAAGTCGGTGATCTTGCCGGGCGCGATCAGCACGCCGCCGGCGTGCATGCCGATGGAGCGCACGGTGCCTTCCACGCGTGCGGCCATCTCCAGCAGGCCCGCCACCTCTTCGTCGGACTTCTCGCGCTCCTCGATCTCCGGCGACTCGTGCCGCGCGTAGACCATCTTGGCCTTGTCGGGGTCGAAGTTGGGCGGCAGCTTGGCCAGCGTCACCGTCTTGCCGGGCGGCGCCGGGATGAGCTTGGCGACGCTGTCCACATGGCCGAAGCCCATGCCCAGCACGCGGCCGATGTCGCGCAGCGCGCCCTTGGCGGCCATGGTGCCGAACGTCGCGATCTGGCTGACCGCCGGGCGGCCGTACTTGTCCTTCACGTAGTCGATGACGCGGTCGCGGTTGCCCTGGCAGAAGTCGATGTCGAAGTCGGGCATCGAGACGCGTTCCGGGTTCAGGAAACGCTCGAACAGCAGGTTGTACTTGAGCGGGTCCAGGTCCGTGATCAGCAGGGCGTAGGCGACCAGCGAGCCGGCACCCGAGCCCCGGCCCGGGCCCACCGGGCAGCCGTTTTCCTTGGCCCAGCGGATGAAGTCCGACACGATGAGGAAATAGCCGGGGAAGCCCATCTTGATGATGGTGTCGAGCTCGAAGTCCAGGCGCTCCACATAGCGCGGCCGTTCCTTCTCGCGCTCAGCCTCGTTGGGGAAGAGGTGGATCAACCGGTCCTTCAGGCCGTCGTGGCTCAGCTCGCGGAAGTACTGCGCCATCGGCATGGGCTGGCCGTCTTCCATCAAGGGCGTCGGGAAGTTGGGCAGCTGCGGCTTGCCCAGCACCAGCGTGAGCGAACAGCGCCGCGCGATCTCGGTCGTGTTGCGGATGGCACTGGGCACGTCCTTGAACAGCTCGCGCATCTGCGCCTGCGTCTTGAAGTACTGGCTGGGCAGGAAGCGCTTGATGCGCTTGGGGTTGGCCAGCGTCTCGCCCTCGGCCACGCAGACGCGCGCCTCGTGCGCCTCGAAGTCTTCTTCGGACAGGAACTGGATGGGGTGGGTCGCCACGACCGGCAGGCCCAGCTCGGCCGCGAACGGCACGCTGGCCTGCACCAGCGCTTCCTGGCCGGGCAGGCCGGCGCGCTGCAGCTCGATGTAGAAGCGGTTGGGGAAGATGGTGCTGAGCTTGTTCGCCCACTCGCGGGCACGCACCTTGTCGCCCTGCAGCAGCGCCTGGCCCAGGCCGCCATGCTGGGCGCCGCTCAGGCAGATCAGCCCCTCGCCCAGCTCCTGCAGCCAGGCCCAGGTCACGCAGGCCTGGTTGCGCTGCACGTTCTGGATCCACGCGCGTGACAGCAGCTCGCTGATGTTCAGGTAGCCCTGCTTGTTCTGCACCAGCAGCAGCAGCCGCGTGGGCGGCTTGTCGGTCGCGTCGGGCTCCAGCCAGCAGTCCGCGCCGAGGATGGGCTGCACGCCCTTCTTGCGGCAGGCCGAGTAGAACTTGATGCCGCCGAACAGGTTGGCCAGGTCGGTGACCGCCGCCGCCACCTGCCCGTCCTTGGCCGCCGCTGAGGCCGCATCGTCGGTGCGAAGCGTGCCGTCCACGACCGAGAACTCGGTGTGCATGCGCAGGTGAACGAAAGGCAGGTCGGGGGAAACAGTCTCGGACATCGCGGCATTGTAGAAAGCCCCTCCACCGCCCCGACCCAGCGCGCGCCTATCCGCGATATCAACCATGGGCCGCGCCGGCACACGCCGCTAAGCTGCGCGTCCATGAAAAACACCGTTATCGCGCTGGCCGCCGCCGGCCTGCTCTCGGCCGCCGTGGCGGCACCCAGGAAGCCGACCGCCCCCAAGCAGTCAGCCCAGGAGATCCTGGCCGCGTCGCCCGCGACGGACTGGCGTCCGCTCGACCCCGAGAACACGCTGCTGATGGAGCTGGCCACCGGCTCGGTGCTCATCGAGCTGGCGCCGCGCTTTGCGCCGGCCCATGTGGCCAACATCCGGGCGCTGGCCCGCGGCGGCTACTGGAATGGCCTGGCCGTCCTGCGCGTGCAGGACAACTTCGTCACGCAGTGGGGCGACCCCGATGGCGAAGACGCTGCCAAGGCGCGACCACTGCCGGCCGGCGCGTCGCCCAAGCTGCCGGCCGAGTTCTCGGTGCCGATCAGCGCGGTCGGCAAGGCCGCCGGCTTCACCCGGCTGCCCGACGCAGACGGCTGGGCGCCGCGCACCGGCTTTGCCGAAGGCATGCCCGTGGCCGCCGACCCCAAGACCGGCAAGGCCTGGCTCACGCACTGCTACGGCATGGTCGGCGCAGGCCGCAGCGAGGCGGTGGACTCGAGCAACGGCGCCGAGCTCTACGTCGTCATCGGCCAGGCACCACGCGGGCTGGACCTGAACATCACCGTCGTCGGCCGCGTGCTCAAGGGCATGGAGCTGCTGTCGGCGTTGCCGCGCGGCACGGCCGCGATGGGCTTCTACGACAAGCCGGAGCAGCGCACGGCCATCCAGCGCGTGAGCCTGCTGGCCGACCTGCCCGCCGCCGAACGGCCGGCGCTGCAGGTGCTGAAAACCGAATCCGCCACGTGGGCGCAGCTGCTGGACGCGCGCCGCTACCGCAGCGGCTGGTTCGTGCACAGCCCGGGCTATATCGACGTCTGCAGTGCGTCCGTGCCGACGCGCGCTGGCCCCTGAGGCCGCGCGTCCTGGCTCGCCCTGCTGAACGCGGGCGAGCCACCGCCACTCGAGCAGACGGTCAGCCCGCCCCGAGGTAAACGGCGACGCGGTAGGTGATGAACGACGCCAGGTAGGCCAGCGCGAACAGGTAGCCGGCCGCGATCAGCGGCATCTTGTAGCCACCGGTCTCGCGCTTCATGGCCGCCAGCGTCGCGATGCACTGCGGTGCGAACACATACCAGGCGAGCAGCGACAGCGCCGTGGCCAGGCTCCAGCTTTGCTGGATCAGCGGCGCCAACGCCTGGGCGGCCTCGTCGCCGGTGGCCGACAACGCATAGACCGTCCCCAGCGCGCTGATCGCGATCTCGCGCGCCGCCAGGCCCGGCACCAGCGCCAGGCTGATCTGCCAGTTGAAGCCGATGGGCTCGAAGATCTTGGCCAGGCCCGCGCCGAGGTAGCCGGCGATGCTGTACTGGATGGGCGCACCCGTCGCGCCTTCCGGCGGGCCGGGGAAGCTGGACAGCAGCCACAGCGCCAGCGTCAGCAGCAGGATGATGCCGCCCACGCGCTTGACGAAGATCACCGCACGCTGCCACAGGCCGATGGCGATGGAGCGCGGATGCGGCCAGTGGTAGCTGGGCAACTCCATCATCAGCGGGCGCACCAGGCGGCCGGCGTTGGTGAAGCGCTTGAGCACCCAGGCCACCAGCATGGCGCCGACGATGCCCGCCACGTACAGGCCGAACAGCACCAGCCCCTGCAGCTCGAAGCCCGCGACTTCGCGGTTCGGCACGAAGGCGCCGATCAGCAGCGCATAGACCGGCAGCCGCGCCGAGCAGGTCATCAGCGGCGCGATCATGATCGTGACGAGCCGGTCACGCGGGTTGGCGATGGAGCGCGTGGCCATGATGCCGGGGATGGCGCAGGCGAAGCTGGACAGCAGCGGGATGAAGCTGCGCCCCGACAGCCCGACGCTGCCCATCAACCGATCCAGCAGCAACGCAGCGCGCGGCAGATAGCCCGACTCCTCCAGCACGAGGATGAAGAAGAACAGGATCAGGATCTGCGGCAGGAACACCAGCACGCCGCCCGCCCCGGCAATGACGCCGTCGACGATCAAGCTGTGGAACCAGCCGTCCGGCATGAAGTGGCCGACCTGCTCGCCCAGCCAGCCCATGCTGGCCTCGATCATCTGCATGGGCGCCTCCGCCCATGAGAACACCGCCTGGAACAGCAGGAACAGCAGCACAGCAAGAATGACCGAACCCGCCACCGGATGCAGCAGCACGCGGTCGACGCGGTCGCTGGGCAGCACGGGCAGCTCATGGTCGAGGTCCAGGGCCTGCAGCCAGGTCTTGACGGTGACGTGGTCGTCCACCGCCACCTCCGCCGGCGCTGCGGCGTGCGCTGCCTCCCACACCTCGGGCCGGTCGAGCAGGCCGCGCAGTTCGTCCAGGCCTTCCTTGTGGATGGCGACGGTGCGCACGACCGGCAGCCCCAGTTGCGCGGACAGCGCCTGCGCGTCCACCTTCAACCCGCGGCGGGCGGCGAGGTCGGCCATGTTGAGCGCCACGACGATGGGCAAGCCCATGCGGCGCACGGCCAGCAACAGGCGCAGGTTGCGGCGCAGGTTGGTTGCGTCCAGTACGCAGACGACCAGGTCGGGCCGCTTCTCGCCCTTGGCACGGCCGGCCAGCACATCGCAGGTCACGCGCTCGTCAGGCGAGCGCGGATGCAGGCTGTAGGTGCCGGGCAGGTCCAGCAGCCGCAGCGTCTTGCCGGCGCTGGTCGTCAGCCGGCCTTCCTTGCGCTCGACGGTGACGCCCGCGTAGTTGGCCACCTTCTGGTGGCTGCCGGTCAGGCCGTTGAACAGCGCGGTCTTGCCGCAATTCGGGTTGCCGACCAGCGCGACAAGCTTGCCGCCGCGGTGGACGTGGACGACGGCCTCCGTCATCGCGGCGTCACCGCGATGCACTCGGCCTCGGCGTGGCGCAATGCAAACGTCGACTGCCCCACGCGCACGACCAGGTTGCCGGTCTGCAGCGCGCCACGGCGCAGCACCCGCACCGCCTCACCCGGCAAGAAGCCCAGGTCGGACAGCCAGGACGCCCATTCCGGCGAATGCGCCGGCGCGCTGACTTGGCTGACGGTCAAGGCCTGCCCGGCGGGGGCGGCAGCGAGGCTGGTGGGCAGCGGCTCGGACATGGTGGCGGCTCGGCAGTCAAGCATTTGATGAGAATGATTCTCATTGTATGCGCCCCACCGCCTCCATGCCGAAAAAGGGCTCAGCGCGGGGAGAGGCTTGCCAGCGTGTCATCGAGCACGCGCTGCAGCCGCTCCACGTTCACGGCCGAGGCATCACCGCTGTCGCGCACCGCGAGCTCCTGTTCACCGGCGGCGGCGGCGAGCGCCACCGCGCCCACCGTGCCAGCCAGGCCGCGCAGCGTGTGCAGCGCGCGCGCCACGTCCGGCGCACCAGGCTGCTGCAAGGCCTCGCGCAAGGCCAGCAGCTGCGCGGGCCCGTCGTGCACGAAGGCGGCCATCAGCCGGTCGTACAGCGCCTGGCGCCCGCCCATGCGTTGCAAGGCGCCGTCACGGTCCAGCAGCATCGCCGGTGCTGGCGCGGCGGCGGCGTCCGGCGCATCCGCAGGCAGCGCGGGCGGCAGGCCTGGCTGCGACCCGACATGCCGCCGCAGGCAGGCGACGAGTTGATCCAGGTCCACCGGCTTGGCCACATGGTCCAGCATGCCTGCGGCCAGGCAGGCCTGCCGGTCGGTCACCATCGCATTGGCGGTCATCGCGATGATGCGGCTGCGGGGGCGCCGCTTCAGGATGCGCCGCGTGGCCTCGAAGCCATCGATGTCCGGCATCTGCAGATCCATCAGGATCGCATCGAACGGCGGCTGCGTGACCACGCCCAGATGGGCGCCCTCCACACCGCCGCCAGCAAGCGTGACGACCGCACCTTCTGCCTCCAGCAGCTCCTGCGCCACCTGCTGGTTGAAGCCGTTGTCCTCCACCACCAGCAGCCGCATGCCCGCCAGGCGCTCGCCACCCCGCTCGACCCGCGGTTGGCGCAACGCGGGGCTGATGACCTCACCCACCGCGTCCACCAGGGCCGACGCCGTCACCGGCTTGACGAGGTAGCCGCCCAGGGTGGCGATGTCTTGCTCGCTGCGCTCGGCCAGCAGCTCGCGCCCATACGCGGTCACCATGATGATGAGCGGCGCGTCGGACTCGTGGCTGGCACGGATGCGGCGCGACGTCTCCCATCCATCCAGCCCGGGCATGCGCCAGTCCATCAGGATGAGTTCATAGCGCGGCTGCGCCGCCTGTGCCGCGCGATGCACAAAGTCCAGCGCCTGCTCGCCGCTGGCGGCGAGATCGCAGTCCCATCCGAGGCTCTCGCCAATGCCCTGCAGCACCTCCCGCGCCATCGGGTTGTCATCCACGATCAGCACCTTGAGACCCGGCCGCGACGCGCGCACATCGCGAACCTCACGCGGCTCGACCTGCGCCTCCGGCAGCCACAGCTCGAAGTGGAAGCGACTGCCCTGGCCCAGCACGCTCTCCACCGCCAGCTCGCCACCCATCAGCGTCACGAGCCTGCGGCTGATGGCCAGCCCCAGGCCCGTGCCGCCATAGCGTCGCGACGTGCTCTGCTCGGCCTGGCTGAAGCCGGTGAAGATGTGCTCCAGCTTGTCCGCCGGAATGCCGATGCCGCTGTCCGTCACCTCGAAGCGGATGCGCAGGCGCCGCGCGGCCCCAGCCTCACCCGCCGCATCCTGCGCAGTCAACGTCACGGCCAGCACCACCTCGCCCTGCTCCGTGAACTTCAACGCGTTGCCCGCCAGGTTCAGCAGCACTTGCCGCAGCCGTGTCGCGTCTCCCACCAGCGCCACTGGCAGACGCGGGTCCACGCGGAACAGCACCTCGACCTCCTTGCTGCCCACGTTGGCAGACAGGATGACCGCGAGCTCACGCATGAACTCGCTGAGCTCGAAGCGCTGCGGGTCGAGCTCCAGCTTGCCGGCCTCCACCTTGGAGAAGTCCAGCACATCGTTGATGACGGCCAGCAGCGCCTGCGCCGCCGTGCGCGCCTTCGTCGCGTAGTCGTGCTGGCGCGGCGTCAGCTCGGTGCGCAGCAACAGGTTCAACATGCCTAAAGCGCCGCTCATGGGCGTGCGGATCTCGTGGCTCATGTTCGCCAGGAAGTCGCTCTTGGCCTGGCTGGCCGCCTCGGCGGCCACGCGGGCGCGCACCAGCTCGATCTCCGCGCGGTGGCGCTCGGTGACGTCGATGAGCATCTGCACGATGTTGACGAGCCGGCCACGCGGGTCGCGAATGGCACTGGCGCTGCCGTCCACGAACAGCTCGCCGCCGCCCGGCAGCGCGAAGCCGCGCTCGAATCGCACATGCGCCAGCCGCCCGGCGCTCAGCCGCTCCAGTTCACTGCCCGGGCGGCGACCGGGGCGAAAGTCCGGCAGATCCGCCAGCTTGGCGCCGCGCAGCTCGTCGCCGGTGCGGCACAACATGGCCGTCAGCGCCTGGTTGACCTCGACGATGAGGCCTTGCGCGTCGCACAGCGCAATGCCCACCTGCGCGCGCTCGAAGACACCACGAAAACGCTGTTCGCTGTCGTTGAGTGCCCGCGTGCGCTCCTCCACCCGTGCCTCCAGCAACTGCCGCTCGGCCACCAGTTGCTCCGTCATGTGGTTGAAGTCGCGCGCCAGCTCGCGGAACTCGGCAAAGCCATGCACCGCAGCCCGCTCGTCCAGATGGCCCCCCGCGATGCGGGCCACGGCGCGGTTGAGTGCCGCCACCGGCTTCAGCATGCGCCGCGCCAGCAGCAGCGCCAGCGCCAGCGACGCCAGCAGCGCCAGCGCCAACCCGGCCAGCAAGCGGTTGCGCAGCGCCCGCACCGCCGCAAAGGCTTCATCGGCGTCGACATTGACGGCGATGCCCCAGTCCAGCGCCGGCAGATGGCGCCACGACGACAGCACCTCGATGCCGGCGTAGTTGCTGGCCAGCCCGCTGCCGCTCTCCCCGCGCAGGCCGCGGACGGCCGGAATGGCGTCGACGGCGAGCGGGTCCAGCGCGCGCACGGCCATCTCGGGCGACATGCGCAAGCCGTTGCTGACGAAGTAGGCCTGCCCGCCATGGCGCCTGACCAGCACGGTTTCTCCGCTCAACGACAGGCCTGCGCGGTCGCGGGCGACGAGCATCAGGCGCGGCAGATCCAGCTCCAGCACGATGGTGCCCAGCACACGGTCCGCGTCCACGACGGGGTGGACCAGGAACAAGGTGTCCTGCGGCTCGCCCGCCAGGCGCACCAGCGGCGTCAGCTGCACGTCGAGCTGGCTCAGCGCGCGGCGATGCGCAGCCATCAGCTCGCCGTCGGCCAACCCCGGCACATCCAGCCGATCGACGCCGGGCGCCGGGCCCGCCAGCGGCTTCAGCGCAAAGCTGATGCGCCCATCCGGTTGCACCAGCAGCAGGTTGCCGTATTTGCCCAGGTCGCGCAGCCGCTCGAAGAACACCCGGCTGGCGGCCGGCACGCGTGTGCCGGCCATGCCACGCCCCTGCGCCAGCACGTCGATGGCATCCGCCGCCTGGGCGACGACCTGCGCGTCGGTCTGCACGTCGTCGAGGTAGGCGTTGATTTCGGCCACCTTCTTGCGCGCGATGCCCACCAGGTTCTCCATCGCGGAGTTGCGCAGGCTGCGCTCGAAGTTGCCCAGCTGCCAGAGCCCCGTGACCCCCAGCGGCAGCGTGGACAGCAGCAGCAGGCCCAGCAGCAGCGCCGGGCCGACACGCCAGGCCGACCGCGTCGCGTCGTCGCGCGACGACGCCGTCACCGCGCGCCTCCCGAAGCGGCCGCCAGCGCCGCCCAGTGCTCGGTGGAGCGGAACGTCGGCCACGGCGACGGCCGGATATAGCGCGACGCCTGCCAGACCTCCTCCAGCTCCCCGCCCGGCTGCACGCGCGCCACCCGCAGCGGTCGCCAGACGTGGCGCGTCTGCGCGTCCACCGCCGTGAAGCCGTGGGGCGCGCTCACGCTCTGCTGCAACACGGCCTGATTGACCAACTCCGTTTGCGCGGTGCCCGCCTCGCGCACGGCGGCCGCCCACAGCTTGACGGCCACATAGGCCGACACGGCCGGGTCGCTCGCCTGCATGTCCGGGCCGCCGTGCGCGCGCAGCCGGGCGAGGAACGCGGCGTTCTCGGCCCCCGGCAGCGACTGCAGATAGCCCCAGGCCACGAAATGCCGGGCCAGCCGGCCGCCGCCATAGGCCCGCATCTCCGGCTCTGCCGCCGTGAGCGACAGCAGCGGCTGCTGGGTCAGGTCGGCCGCCACCAGCGCGTCGAAGAAGGCGCGGCTGACATCGCCGCCCACCGTGCTCAGCACCAGGTCGGGCTTCAACGCCCGCAGATCGGCCACGATGGCGGCCACGTCCACCGACGACCGCGGCACATAGCGTTCACCCAGCACCTGCCCGCCGCTGAGCTGGACGAAGTCGCGCAACATCGCATTCACGCGGCGCGGGAACACGCTGTCGGTGCCGACCAGGTACACCCGACGCCCGAACTGCGCCATCGCCCAGCCCGCCGCCGGCAGCGCCTGCTGGTTGGGCGTGGCCCCGGTGTAGATGATGTGCGCCGACCTCTCCAACCCTTCGTGCACCATCGGGTAGAAGAACAGGTGGCGGCGCGGCTCCACCACCGCGCGCACGGCCTGCCGACAGCCGGAAGACCAGCAGCCGAACAACGCAACCGCCTGCTGCTCGTCGATCAGGCGTGCGGCGGCCGACGGCGCCGTCTCACCCGACGCGGAGCGGGTGTCCTCGATGCGAAGCTCCACCCGGCGCCCCAGCAGCCCGCCGCCGTCGTTGATCTCCTTGACGGCCAGCTCCACCGCCGCCACCAGCGGCCGCTCGCTGGTGGCCAGCGAACCCGTCAGCGCCTGCACCAACCCGATGACGATGGGTGCGCCGGCCGGCGCTTCGCCCCGCTTGGCACCGGCCTTGTGCCAGAGCCAGCCGCCCAGCAGCAGCGCGAACAGTAGGATCGACAACCCCAGCAGCACCCGCCTGACGTGCATCGCCATCTCCCCGTCAGGCCGCCGCACGACCGCACGGCGGCAACATCAGAGGCGCCATCGGGCCAGCCGCCTGGGCATGGCTCGAGACGGGCGGCCACGTGTCTGCAGGCACGCTCCGCAGGTGAAGCGCATGGACAGGGCTCGGCGGATCATCGACAACGCACAGGCGCAGCATGGCGAGCCAGGATAACCGCGGCGCCGGGTGACAGGCGGCGTCCCCGCCCTAGGCTTTCCCCGGAGCGCCGAACGCCTGCCCACGCGCATCCGCAGGCGCAGCGCGCCACCATAATCGGGCGACAGGTCCACCCCATGCCTCACCACCCGACGATCACGCCCGGCCCGCGCCGGCCTGCATTGGCACGGCTGGTGGATTGCCACTGATGGGCGCCGCCACGCTCGTCATCATCGGCCCGGCCGGCACGCGCTGGCTGTTCGGCCTCATCGTCGCCTCGGCGCTGGGCGCCTGGGCCAGCGAGTCGGCGCTGGGCGTCATCGACCCCAACGACCGCATCGCCTACCCCTGCCTGTCCATCGCGTTCACGCTGCTGGCCGGGCTGACCTGGTGGCGGCCCCAGCAGCTGCGGCTCTGGCACCGCTGGGGCGTCACGCTGCTGGCCGCCTATTTCAGCGTGGGCATGCTGGCCTTCACGCTGCGCCCCGACCCCGGCCCCAGCATCTACACGCTGGCCAGCCTCACGCCCTGGACGCTGGGCGGCTGCCTGCTGCTGTTCATCACATGGCGGGCGCGTCATGCGCTGCAGCTCTCGCTGGCGCTGCTCACACTGATGATGGCGCCGCCGACGCTGCTGCGCTTCGCCGGCACGCCCCCGGCCTGGCTCGTAACCGCCTGGCCGCTGCTGGCCAACCTCGCGCTGTGCCAGGTCATGTTCTGCCTGGCGCTGTGGGGTCTGTCGCGCCAGTTCGCGCGGCTGACGCTGCTGGTGCCGGCCAGCGACGGCCCGGCCACACCCGACGCGCTGGTCAAGGCCCGGCTGCAGGAACTGGAGCGCTCGCGAGCCGCGGCCGAGGCGGCCTCGCGCGCCAAGTCCGACTTCCTGGCCAACATCGGCCACGAGATCCGCACGCCGATGAACACGGTACTCGGCCAAACGCAGCTGCTGCTAGCCGGCCGGCTGCAGGCCAGCCAGCGCAGCCAGCTGCAGGAGGTGGCGAACGCGGGCGAATCGCTGGTGCGGCTCATCGACGGGCTGCTGGACTATGCCGACCTCGGCGCGGGCCGGCTGCAGCTCGCCGCCGAGCCGCTGCTGCTGGAGCTGCTGCTGGAGAAGGCCTTCGATGCCGTCCGCCCTGCCGCGCAGGCCAAGCAGCTGGAGCTGCTGTGCGACATCGCCTCGCCCGAGCTGCTGGGCCCGGCCGGTGCGCGGCGCGGCGACGCCGCACGGCTGACGCAGCTCATCACGGAACTGCTCGTCAACGCCGTGAAGTTCACGCCGGCCGGCCAGGTCAAGCTGACCGCCCATCTGGAGCCGGACGGCGCCTGGCGGCTGCGCGTGCGCGACAGCGGCGTCGGCATGTCGCAAGAGCAGTTGGCGCGCTGCTTCATGCCCTTCGCGCAGGCCGAGGCCGGCGCGGCGCGGCGCTTCGGCGGCACCGGACTGGGACTGGCCACCTGCCGCGCGCTGGCCGAACACATGGGCGGCACGCTGACGGCACGCAGCACGCCCGGGCGCGGCAGCAGCTTCGAGTTGCGCCTGCCCTTGCCAGCCTGCCCGCAGCAGCGCGTGCCGGCGCCCGCACGCACGGCCAGCATCGTGCTCGTCAAAGCGCCGCACAGCCCCGGCCACGACGAGCTGGTCAGCCAACTGCGCGCACTGGCGCCAGCCGCGCAGCTCGAGCTGATGCCGCAGGGCCATGCGGCGCTGGCCTGGCTCACGGCGAACGCGGCCGTCGCGCCGGTCGATCTGCTGCTGCTCGACTGGGTGCTGCCCGACCTGGAGGGCGGCGAGCTGCTGCGGCGGCTGACGGCCGCCGGTGTCGCGGGTGCGCACCGCATCGTGCTGATGAGCCCCTTCGACACGCCCGTGCTGCGGGCCCGGGCGTTGCGCCAGGGTGCACATGCGCTCTGCGCCAAGCCGCTGCTGCCGCACACGCTGCGGCGCCTGCTGGACCTGGATCACCCCCTGCCGTCCGATGCCGAGGCCACGGAGCCGGCCGTCGAGCCGCTGGCCGCTGCCACCGACCCGGCCTCGCTCATCAGCGAGCTCGACACCTTGCTGGGCGAGGCGGACAGCCAGGCGCTGACGGTGTGGGAGCAATACGGCTCGGACCTCATGGACCTGCTGCCGGCGCATCAGGCGCAGGCCCTGTCCGGCGCCATGCAGCGTTTCGACTTTGACGAGGCCCAGGCCGCTTTGCGGGGAGACCGTCGCCCATGAGTTCTCACGACATCGCCGTAGGAGCGCTGCCCACCGTGCTGGTGGTCGACGACACGCCCGCCAACCTGACGCTGCTGGCCCAGGTGCTCAAGCCCGACTACCGCGTGCAGCTCGCCGTCAGCGGCCTGAAGGCGCTGGAGATCTGCCGGCGGCAGCCACCCGACCTCGTCGTGCTGGACGTCATGATGCCGGGCATGGACGGCTATGAGGTCTGTCGCCAGCTCAAGGCCGACCCGGCCACGAGCCGCGTCCCGGTGATCTTCCTGACGGCGCTGACGCGCCCGGAAGACGAAGGCAACGGCTTCGCCGCCGGCGGCGCCGACTTCATCCACAAGCCCTTCAACCCCGCCACCGTGCGGGCACGGGTGCGCACGCACATCCAGCTCAAACAGGCCGAAGACCTGCTGCTCGACCACAACGCCCAGCTCAGCGGCGAGCTCGACGCCCGGCGGCGCGAGGTCGAGCGGCTGCGCGACACGACGCTGTTCGTCATGGTGGGCCTGGCCGAATTCCGCGATGCCGACACCGGCAACCACATCCAGCGCACGCAGGAGTACGTGCGCACGCTGGCCCGCTGGATCGCCGCGCAGCCCGGCGGGCCCGCGGACCTGACCGACTTCGCCATCGACGAGCTGGCCAAGGCGGCGCCGCTGCACGACATCGGCAAGGTCGCCATCCCGGACGGCATCCTGCTCAAGCCCGGCAAGCTCTCGGCCGAGGAATGGCGCGTCATGAAGACCCACGCCGAACACGGCGCCGACCTGCTGCAGCGCGCCATCGACCGCCTGGGCGAGGATGCTGGGCTGATGCTGACCTTCGGCAAGCAGATCGCCCGCCACCACCACGAGAAGTGGGACGGCAGCGGCTACCCCGACGGCCTGGCCGGCGAGGCCATCCCGCTGGCGGCGCGGCTCATGGCGGTGGCCGACGTCTACGACGCGCTCATCAGCGAACGCCCCTACAAGCACGCCATGACGCACGCGCAGGCACTGGACTTCATCCGCGACGGCAGCGGCACGCACTTCGACCCCAGCGTCGTCGCCGCGCTGGAGGCCTGCGTGGAGCAGGTCCAGCAGATCGCCGCCCGCTGGGCGGACTGATAATCCTGGCCCCATGCAGTCCGGCCCCATCCTCAACATCTCCTGCTACCTCTTCGTCTCGCTGACCGATACGGCGGCGCTGCGTGACCGCCTCCATGCGCACGCCGAGTCACTGGGCCTCAAAGGCACGGTGCTGATCGCCGAGGAAGGCATCAACCTGTTCCTCGCCGGCCCGGCCGATGCCGTGAACGCCTGGGTGGCTGATCTGCGCGCCGATGCGCGCTTCGCCGCGCTGACGCCCAAGGAGAGCTGGAGCGACACCCAGCCCTTCCAGCGCCTGAAGGTCAAGGTCAAGCACGAGATCATCCGCATGAACCGCCCCACGGTGCGGCCCGACCGGGCGCCCCGCGCGGCCGCCCTGCCCGCCGTGACGCTGGCGCGCTGGCTGGACCAGGGCCACGACGACGACGGCCGCCCGGTCGTCATGCTGGACACGCGCAACGGCTTCGAGGTCGACCACGGCGCCTTCGACGGCGCCATCGACTGGCGGCTGCACAAGTTCAGCGACTTCCCCGACGCGCTGGCCGCCCACCGCGAGGAACTGCTCGGCAAGACGGTCGTCAGCTACTGCACCGGCGGCATCCGTTGCGAGAAGGCCGCCATGGTGCTGGAAGCCGAAGGCCTCACGGCCTGGCAGCTCGACGGCGGCATCCTGAAGTACTTCGAGGAGACCGGCGGCAAGCACTATCACGGCGGCTGCTTCGTCTTCGACGAGCGGGAGTCGCTGGCCCCCGACCTGCGCCCCGTCGCGTGAGCAGCCGGCTGGGCGATCTCGCGCTGAAGGCCGCCGGCATCCTGCTGATGCTGGCCGCGGCCGGCTTTGCGGTCAGCAAGGCACCGGATCGTTCGCTCGAAAGCCTGGTGCCCCGCTGGGCGCCGCCGCCGTCGGACTTCATCGAGCTGGACGGCCAGCTCGTGCACTACCGCGACCAGGGCCCGGCCAGCGATCCGCTGCCGCTGGTGCTGCTGCACGGCACCGGCGCCAGCCTGCACACCTGGGAGGCCTGGGCCACGGCACTGTCGCCGACCCGCCGCGTGCTGAGCTTCGACCTGCCCGGCTTCGGCCTCACCGGCCCGGCCGCCGACGGCGACTACCGGGACGAGCGCTACGTCGCCTTCACCCGCCGCCTGCTCACGCAACTGCGCGTCGAACGGGCGGTGCTGTCGGCAATTCGCTGGGCGGCGAGATCGCCTGGCAGCTGGCGCTGGCCGACCCGGCGCGCGTGGCCGGGCTCGTGCTGGTGGACGCGGGCGGCCATGCCGCCACGCCCGAGGCCACGCCGCTGGGGTTTCGGCTCGCCCAGCTGCCGGTGCTGCGCCAGGCCCTGCGCTGGGTGCTGCCGCGCCGCGCCGTCGAGGACAGCGTCATGAGCGTCTACGGCAACCCCGCCCGTGTGAGCCCCGCGCTGGTGGACCGTTACTACGAGCTGACGCTGCGTGAAGGCAACCGCCAGGCGCTGATGCAACGCATGGATCAGCTCGCTGCCGGTCCGGTCGAGCGGCTGGCCGACCTGCGCGTGCCCACGCTCATCCTGTGGGGCGGCCGCGACCGGCTCATCCCGCCGCGCTGGGGCGAGGCGTTTCACAAAGCCATCCCGGGCAGCCGCCTGGTGTTGTTTTCCGACCTGGGCCATGTGCCGCAGGAGGAGGACCCGGCTGCTACCCTTGCGGCCCTGCGCGACTGGCTACCTGAAGTCGCCCATCAGGGATTTCCCGAACCCACGTCCCACCCAAAAGGTCAGACATGAAGAAAACCGTCTTGTTCGCGCTGGCCCTGGCCGCGTCCGTCGCCCAGGCCCAGGCTCCCGAGTGGAAGAAGCTGCGCATCGGCGTCGAAGGCGCCTACCCGCCCTTCTCCGAGATCGGCCCCGACGGCAAGCTCAAGGGCTTCGAGATCGAGCTGGTTCAGGCCTACTGCGCTCAGATGCAGGCCCAGTGCACGCTGGTGCAGCAGGAGTTCGACGGCCTGATCCCGGCGCTGCAGTCGCGCAAGGTGGATGCGATCTTCGCGAGCGTGGCCATCACCGATGAGCGGCTCAAGGTCATCGCCTTCACCAAGCCCTACTACAACACGCCCGCACGCCTGGTGGCCAAGGCCGGCGTGACGCTGGAGCCCACCGCGGCCGGGCTCAAGGGCAAGAAGATCGGCGTGCAGCGCGGCACGACGCACGAGGCCTACGCGGCCAAGACCTTCACGCAGAGCGAGATCGTGCGCTACAGCAGCCAGGATCAGGTCTTCCTCGACCTCAAGAGCGGCCGCATCGACGCCACCGTGATGGACTCGCCCGCCGCCGACTTCGGCTTCCTGAAGAAGCCCGAAGGCAAGGGGTTCGCGTTCGTCGGCGGCCCGATCAATGACGACAAGATCTTCGGTGTCGGCTCCGGTGTCGGCATGCGCAAGGCCGACGAGGCCACGCTGGGCAAGAAGTTCAACGCCGCCATCGATGCAGTGCTGGCCAACGGCACCTTCAAGAAGCTGGCCGACAAGTATTTCGACTACGACATCGCGCCGCGCGCGAAGCAGTGAAACGCCGCCGCCTCGCCCTGGCCGCTCCGCTGGCCCTCGCCGGCACGGCGTGGGGCCAGGCATCGCCGCTGCGCCTGAAGGTGGGCGTCGCCGTGGGCTACGCCCCCTTCAGCGAAGTCGGCAGCGACGGGCAGTTGCGCGGTTTCGAGATCGACCTCGCGCAGGCGCTGTGCAAGCGCATGGCGCTGCAATGCGTGCCGGTGATCCTCGAGTTCGACAGCCTCATCCCGGCGCTGGAGTCGCGCCAGATCGACGTGCTGATGGCCTCCATGTCCATCACGCCGGAGCGCCTGCAGCGCATCGGCTTCTCGTCGCCCTACTACTTCTCACCGGTGCGCATGGTCGTGCGCCAGGGCAGCGGCGTGGACGTGAGCACCGCGGGCCTGAAGGGCCGGCGCATCGGCGTGGAGCGCGGCACCATCCATGAACGCTTCCTGGCCGAGCAGTTCAAGGACAGCCGGGTGCTGCGCTACGCCACGCAGGACCAGGCCTTCCTGGACCTCAAGGCCGGCCGGCTCGACGCCACGCTGGTCGACGCCGTCATCGCGCAGTTCGGCTTCCTGAACCAGAGCGACGGCCGCGGCTTCACCTTTGCCGGCCCCGACTTCGGCCGCGACGAGCGCTATTACGGCAAGGGCATCGGCGTGGGGCTGCGCAAGGCCGACCTGCCGACGCTGGGCCGGCGCATCGACGACGCGCTCACCGCGCTGCGCGGCAGCGGCGCGCTCAAGGCCCTGAACGACCGCTACTTCAGCTTCGACCTCGTGACGCCGAAGCCCTGACCATGTTGCTACACGGATTTCTCCCCAGCCTCATCGAAGGCGCCGCCGTCACGCTCGCCGTGGCCTTGTCGTCGCTGGCCGTGGCGGCCGCGCTCGGGTTGCTGGGCGCGCTGGCCAAGCTCTCGCGCTCACGCGTCGCGCGAGGCGTGGCCGGGCTCTACACGACGCTGATCCGCGGCGTGCCCGACCTGGTGCTGATGCTGCTCGTGTTCTACGGCGGGCAGCTCGGCATCAACACGCTGGCCCCCATGCTGGGCCATGAGGACTACATCGACATCGACCCCTTCGTGGCCGGCGTGCTGACCATCGGCTTCATCTTCGGCGCCTACCTGACCGAGTCCTTCCGCGGCGCCTTCCTGGCCGTGCCGCCGGGCCAGCGCGAAGCCGGCCTGGCCTACGGCATGAGCGCGCGCCAGGTGTTGTGGCGCATCACGCTGCCGCAGATGCTGCGCCACGCGCTGCCGGGCCTGTCCAACAACTGGCTGGTGCTCATCAAGAGCACGGCCATCGTGTCGGTCATCGGCCTGTCCGACCTGATGACGCGTGGCCAACAGGCCGCCGGCACCACACGCGAACCCTTCAGTTTCTACCTCGCCGTGGCCTTGATCTACCTCGTCTTCACCAGCCTGTCGGAGCTGGCTTTCGGCTGGGCGAACCGGCACCTGGCCATCGGCGCCAAGGAGGCGAAGCTGTGAACTTCGACGCCGTCATCGAGAACCTGCCGAAATACGTGGACGGCCTGGGCATCACGGTCAAGCTGCTGCTGCTGTCGCTGGGCGCCGGCCTGCTGCTGGCCGTGCCGCTGGCCCTCGTGCGCACCGTCTCGGCGGGCGTGGCGTCGCGGCTGGTGTGGGCCTACACCTACGTCTTCCGCGGCACGCCCATGCTGGTGCAGCTGTTCCTGTGCTACTACGGCCTGGCGCAGTTCGACGCGGTGCGCGACAGCGCGCTGTGGCCCTGGCTGTCGTCGGCCACGTTCTGCGCCTGGCTGACCTTCACGCTGAACACGGCCGCCTACACGACCGAGATCATCGCCGGCAGCATCCGCGCCCTGCCGGCCGGCGAGATCGAGGCCGCCAAGGCGCTGGGCATGAGCCGCGGGCTGATGCTGCGTCGCATCGTGCTGCCCGCCGCGCTGCGCCGCGCGCTGCCCGCCTATGGCAACGAGGCCATCTTCATGCTGCACGGCACGTCGCTGGCCAGCGTCGTCACGCTGCTGGACATCACCGGCGCGGCCCGCGAGGTCAATGCCAAGTACTACCTGCCCTTCGAGGCCTTCATCACCGCCGGCGCGTTCTACTTCGTGCTGACGCTCAGTCTGGTCGGCCTGTTCCGCTGGGCCGAGAACCGCTGGCTCAAACCCATGATGAGCCGATAGCCATGGCCCACCCCCTGCGCGCTTCGCGCACCCCCTCGCGGGGGCGACACCAGCAGCCCGGCAAGGCCGGTTCTGCGGTGCCCGCTGGCTAAGACACTACCTCTATGCAAGTCGTTCGACATCCCTTGCTCTCCCCCGCGCCCGGCACGCAGCGCGAAATCGTCTCCCTGCACTACGGCACGCCGGGCGGCCGATCATCAAAAGGAAAGGCCTACATCCAGGCCTCGCTGCACGGCGACGAGCTGCCCGGCATGCTGGTGGCCCACCACCTGCGCCTGCAGCTCGACGCGCTGCAGGCCGCCGGCCAGATCAGCGGCGAGATCGTGCTGGTGCCCATGGCCAACCCCATCGGCCTGAGCCAGTTCCTGTTGCACGCGCACCTGGGCCGCTTCGAGCTGATGTCGGGCGAGAACTTCAACCGCCACTACCCCGACCAGATCGCCGCCGTGGCCGCGGCGGTCGAGCCCCAGCTGGGCCCCGACGCGCAGGCCAACGTGACACTGCTGCGCCGCGCGCTGAAGGCGGCCGTCGAGGCCTCGCCGGTGGACACCGAACTGCAGTCGCAGCGCCGCACGCTGATGAGCCTGTCCTGCGACGCCGACATCGTGCTGGACCTGCACTGCGACGCACAGGCGGTCATGCACCTCTACACCGAGACGCCCTGCTGGCCCGAATGCGACGCGCTGGCGCGCTTTCTCGGCGCCCGCCTGACGCTGCTGGCCCAGGACTCCGGCGACAACCCCTTCGACGAGGCCTGCTCGCAAGTCTGGTGGAAATGGAAGGCGCACTTCGGCGACCGTTTTCCCATCCCGCAAGCCTGCCTGTCCGTCACCGTGGAACTGCGCGGCGCGACCGACGTGACGCACGAGCTTGCCGCGGCCGACGCGAAGAACATCATCGACTTCCTGCGCTGGCGCGGCCTCATTGCGGGCGACAAGCCGGCGCTGCCCGAGCCGCAAGGTGACGCCCGACCGCTCGCCGGCAGCATGCCGATCAAGTCGCCCGTGGCCGGCGTGCTGACTTTCCTGCAGCCCGTGGGCGCCGACGTGAAGGCCGGCGACGTGCTGGCCCATGTCATCGACCCCATCACGGCCCAGGTCACCGAGCTGACCAGCCCCGTCGACGGCCTGTTCTTCGCGCGCGACTTCCTGCGCTTCGCCAACGCCGGCATGCGTGTCGCCAAGGTCGCCGGCCACACGGCCCTGCGCACCGG
>JACCDX010437394.1_pt1 | contig 21053 bp, 23 predicted proteins | sample 7449681 | NCBI WGS metagenome assembly JACCDX01 (sample SAMN15323450, study PRJNA562643) | freshwater metagenome | isolation source: river surface water | place: USA:Blue River Watershed | collected 2017-08-18
AGCTACAAGGGCCCCACACCGCCAGCGGTGTACACCCAAGAGTGCGGCAGTTGCCACTTGGCATTTCCACCCAACTTGCTGCCCAAAGCTTCGTGGCAAAGGGTGATGCATGGCCTGGATAAACATTACGGCAGCGATGCCTCCCTCGATACGGCCACACAAAAACAAATTGACACTTGGTTGCAAACCTACGGTGGCCAAGGCAAGCGTGCACGTGAAGAGCCGCCACAAGACCGCATCACCCGCTCGGCTTGGTTCGAACGCAAGCACCGCGAAGTGAGCGCGGCCACTTTCAAACGCGCGTCTATCAAAAGCCCCGCGAACTGCGCAGCCTGTCATCGTGACGCGGCACAAGGCGACTTTGACGAAGATCGCGTGAGGATTCCGAAATGAACCACACCGCCCCAAATCCTGCGCACTTGACGGCGGCAACGGCCCAGACCGTGTCTGCACAACGCAAGCCGTTGGTTGACTTAGGCACGCGCATGGCACACGCCAGCATGGCCTTGGCGTTTTTCGTTTCTTATGTCACCTCAGAGTCTGAGTATTGGCGTCTGGTGCATGTGTACAGCGGTTACAGCTTGGCGTCGGTGTTGGCATTTCGTTTGGTGTGGGGCTGGGTCGGCCCTGCGTCTGCACGCTGGGGCGTGTTGCTGCGTCGCGTGGCCATGTGGCGCGTGTGGCTGAATAAATTCAAGCAGGGTGAATGGCTCACCCGCAATTTTTGGGTAGGTGCCAGCAGCTGGGTGCTGAGCGCTGCCGTGCTGGCTATCTATGTCTTCAGCACGGTAGCCATTGCCAGCGGGTGGGCTACCTACAATGAACTTTTAGGCGATGGTTGGTTGAACGATGCCTTGCAAGAACTGCACGAGGGCTTGGGCAACGCGGCCATGGCTGTGGTGTGTGTGCATGTGGGGTTGGTGGTGACGCTGCGCGTGTGGCGCGGCCCACAAGCTCTGCGACCCATGTGGCGAGGCTATGCGAATACTTCTGGCCGAGGATGATGAGCTGCTAGGCAGCGGCCTGCGTGCGGGCCTAGACCAGCGCGGCTTCCAAGTGGACTGGGTCCGCGATGGCGTGGCCGCTGAACGAGAGTTGCTCAGCGCCCAGCACCCAGCGGCAGTGCTTGACATTGGGTTGCCACGCCAAGATGGTTTGGCTGTCTTGAAAGCGGTGCGTGCGCGTGGCATCGACACACCTGTGCTGGTGCTGACGGCACGCGATGCCGTGGCTCAACGCATTGAGGGGCTCAACCTGGGTGCCGACGACTATGTGGTCAAGCCTGTGGACTTAGATGAGCTGGCTGCCCGCTTGCACGCCTTGGTGCGCCGCGCGCATGGCAAAACACAAACCCTGTTGCAAGTGCGTGATGTGACGATGGATCCCAGCGCGCGGCAGGTGACACGCGCGGGCGCAACCATCAGCCTGTCCACGCGCGAGTTTGATTTGTTGCAAGCGTTGTTGCTCAACGCAGGGCGTGTGCTGTCTCGCGAGCAGTTAGAGCAACACCTGTACCGCTGGGGTCATGAGGTGGAGAGCAACACCATCGAAGTTCACATTCATCACCTGCGGCGCAAGATGGGCGCAGGACTGATCGACACCGTGCGCGGTGTGGGTTACATCGTCATGTCTTGATGGCTGGGCTTTCATCATGTCTCAAAAATTTTCTTTGCAACAACGACTCCTCACCCGCACCTTAGGGGGTGTGTTGATCGTGTGGATCGCCACAGCAGCTTTTGTGTGGTTTGAAGCGCAGCATGAGGTGGATGAGTTGCTAGACGCTCACTTGGCCCAATCGGCGGCGTTGTTGGTGGTGCAACAAAATGCCACACCAGATGACGATGAGCCCTTGTTGGATGCCCCCACATTGCACAAATACGCACACCGCGTGGCCTACCAAGTGTTTGACGAGGGTCGGTTGGTCATGCATTCGCCCAATGTGGCGCACACGCCCATGGCCCAGCACACACAAGGTTTTGAAACCCTGACCTTGGCCGATGGCAAATCGTGGCGCATCTTCGCAGCACCTGGTCGCCACCGTGATGTGCAAATTTATGTGGCAGAGCGGGTGGACAGCCGTGATGAGATTTTGCGTGCGGTGTTGCGAGGTTTTCTGCCGCCGCTCACCATTGCTTTGCCTTTGTTGCTGCTGGGGTTGTGGTGGAACGTGCGGTCAGGCCTTCAACCTTTGCAGCGTTTGCGACAAGTGCTGTTGAAACGCGACACCCAAACCCTCACACCCGTGAGCTTGCCAGACACGCCGCAAGAGGTGCAGCCCATGCTGGACGCGCTCAACGACCTACTGCAACGCTTGGCCCAGCGCATGGAAACCGAACGGCGCTTCACTGCCGATGCTGCCCATGAATTACGCACACCGATTGCCGCCATTCGTGCCCAAGCGCAAGTGGCGCTCACGTCAGCCACCAATGACCAAGTGCATCAACACGCTCTGCAAGACACCTTGATCGGCTGTGATCGCGCTTCGCGTGTGGTTGAGCAGTTGCTGACCCTGGCCCGTGTCGAAGGTCCTCAAGATGTGGCTTTTGAGCCCTTTCGCCTAGACCAACTGGCTCGGCAAGTCATGGCCGATCTCACGCCCGATGCCTTGCGCCGAGGCCAAACACTGGAGCTGCTGGCTCCAGAGCCGTTAGAAGTCAATGGCCAAAGCACCCTGTGGCAGATCATGTTGCGCAACCTGATTGACAACGCTTTGCGCTACAGCCCCGATGGGGCGGTGGTGCGCATCGACGCACAGCGCTTGGACCGAGGCCATGTGCAAGTGACCGTGCAAGACAGTGGCGCGGGCCTTTCTGACACGGACATGGCTCGCTTGGGCGAGCGCTTTTTCCGCGTGCTGGGCAACTCGGCCACAGGCAGTGGCTTGGGTTGGTCGATCGTGCGTCACATTGCCAGCTTGCAGCACGTCGATGTGCACGTGGGCCGTTCGGCGGACTTGGGTGGCTTGCAGGTCACGCTGCACTGCCGTGGATAACTTCGCGTGACGCACAGGCGCGAAGACCCTGCGCGAGCCTGAGACAATAGGCCGCATGAACTTTCAACGATATTTGGTGCCCATTGGCACGGTGGGCCTCACAGCTTGGGCTTGGCAGAGCTGGGGCTGGATGGGTGTTGCCATGGTGGTGACGGGCGGCGTCATGTGGCTGCTGCTGTATTTCACGCGTCTGGTGCAAATCATGAAGCGGGCCAGCAACCGCCCGATCGGTTTTGTGGACAGCGCCGTCATGCTCAATGCCAAGCTCAAGGCCGGTGTGAGCTTGATGCACGTCATCGCCATGACGCGTGCCTTGGGTCAGCTGGAAACTGAAAAAGGTGCCCAGCCCGAGGTGTTCAGCTGGCGCGATGGCAGCCAGTCGGTGGTGCGCTGTGTGTTTGTGCAAGGCAAGCTGCAAAGCTGGACGCTGGAGCGTCCGTTTCAAGCAACAGATGTCGAGCCCGTGAGCCACGCAGCGAACGATTAAAAGCCCTTGTTGAGGCCAGCTTTTGGCTCGCTAAAATGCACCATTACGCCAAAACAGGCGACAACAACATCAGTCCAAAGGAAATCCCATGAGCGTCGTGATCCCATCATCCATGTCTGACCGTGACGGCAAAATCTGGATGGACGGCCAGATGGTCGATTGGCGCGATGCCAAGATCCACGTCTTGAGCCACACCCTGCACTACGGTTGCGGCGCTTTCGAAGGCGTGCGCGCTTACAAAACCGAACAAGGTACGGCCATCTTCCGTTTGCAAGAGCACACCGATCGCTTGTTCAACAGCGCCAAGATCTTGCGCATGAACATCCCGTTCACCAAAGAGCAAGTCAACCAAGCGCAGTGCGATGTGGTGCGTGAGAACAAGCTAGAGAGCGGTTACCTGCGCCCCCTCACTTGGATTGGCGATAAAAAACTGGGCGTCAGCCCCAAAGGCAACACCATCCACTTGATGGTGGCCGCTTGGACGTGGGGTGCGTACCTCGGCGAAGAAGGCATGAAGCGCGGCATCCGCGTGAAGACTTCGAGCTACACACGTCACCACGTCAACATCACCATGACGCAAGCCAAAGCTGTGAGCAACTACACCAACTCCATCTTGGCCAATATGGAAGTGACCGACGAAGGTTACGACGAAGCCCTGTTGCTTGATACCTCAGGCTTTGTGTCTGAAGGCGCAGGCGAAAACATCTTCGTGGTCAAAGACGGCGTCATCTACACGCCCGACTTGTCAGCTGGCGCGTTGAACGGCATCACCCGCAACACCGTGTTCCACATTGCCAAAGATTTGGGCTTGGAGATCGTGCAAAAGCGCATCACGCGCGACGAGGTGTACATCGCTGACGAAGCATTCTTTACGGGCACTGCCGCTGAAGTGACGCCGATTCGCGAACTCGACCGCATCCAGTTGGGCGCAGGCAGCCGCGGCCCGATCACAGAAAAAATTCAAACGGCGTTCTTTGACATCGTCAACGGCCGCAATCCCAAGTACGCACATTGGTTGACCAAGGTTTAAACCACTGTCTGAACTTTTAGGAATTACAAAATGAGCAACACAGTTGAACTCTTGGCAAAAGACCTCAATGGCAACGGTGGCGTGTATTGCCCCAGCGCCAAGGCCGACATGAAACTCTGGAACAGCCACCCCAAGGTCTATTTGGATGTGGCCAGCACGGGCGAAGCCAAGTGCCCCTACTGCGGCACCGTGTACAAACTCAAAGCCGGCGAGCACGTTGGCGGCCATCACTAAAAACGCGCTCATCATTGCGCCCCAATGGATTGGGGATGCGGTGATGACTGAGCCCTTGCTGCGTCGCTTGGCTGCGCGTGGCGAGCGCCTCACCGTCGCTGCCTTGCCTTGGATTGCGCCGGTTTACCGCGTCATGCCCAGTGTGGCTGAAGTGATCGAAATGCCGTTCAAACACGGCGGCGTGCAATTGATGGGGCGCATCAAGCTCGCCAGCCAGTTGCGCGGCAAGTTTGATGTGGCCTATGTGTGCCCCAACTCCCTCAAGAGCGCCTTGCTGCCGTGGATGGCAGGCATTGCCAAGCGCGTGGGCTACACCGGCGAAATGCGGTTTGGTCTGCTGACGGACCGCTTAGACAACCCCGACACCGAAGAGCGCCCACCCATGGTGGAGTGGTACGCCGCTCTCAGTTTGGTGGGGCAAAGTCGTACAGGCCCGATGAAGCTGGTGGGCGATTTGCGCCCCGTGCTCAAAGCGGGTGTGGGTGTGCTGGATGACTCGCTAGAAGAGTTGGCAACCAACATGCCCACGCTACCCACCTTGGCCAAACACAGCTATGTGGTGTTTGCCCCGGGCGCTGAATACGGCCCAGCCAAACGTTGGCCTGCCAAACACTTTGCCGAATTGGCCAGCAAGATTGATCGCCCTGTGTTTTTGTTGGGCTCTGGCAAAGAGTTCGACATCTGCCAAGAAATTGCGACAACAGCCAATGCCGCCAAGCCCGGCCACTGCTTTAACTTGGCGGGTCAAACCAACCTCATGCAAGCCTTTGCACTCATTGCCTATGCGCACCGCGTGGTGAGCAATGACTCTGGCTTGATGCACGTGGCGGCTGCGTTTGGCGTGCCGCAAGTGGCGGTGTTTGGTTCATCCAGTCCTGAGCACACGCCACCTTTGAACGACCGTGCGCGCGTGGTGTGGTTGCGTGTGGATCAGAACTACCAGCCACCATTGGCCTGTTCACCCTGTTACGAGCGCACCTGTCCGCTGGGGCATATGCGTTGTTTAGAAGACGTATCGGCAGAGCGCGTGTATCGTTTGCTTTGAGATCACGCGGTTAAAGACAGTGAGCCAAACATAGGCTCAACACAGATGAGAAAGAACAACCGATGCATATTTGTTTGGTGGTGAACGCAAAGATTCCGGTTCAGAAATATGGCGGCACGGAACGCATCGTGCAATGGCTGGCCACTGAGTTTGTTCGAGCCCATCATCAAGTGACCTTGATTGGTTTGCCAGGCTGTGAATTACCAGGCGTTCATTGCATCGCGGCAACAAATGCGCAAGAAGCCCAAGCTGCAGTGCCAGAGGATGCGGACATGGTTCATTTCCATGCATGGGAGCCCCAGCACACATTTCGCAAGCCGTGGATATATACCTTGCATGGCAATAGCACCACACCAGAGACATTGCCCAAAAACACGGTTTGCATCAGCGCAAATCATGCCAAGCGCCATGGCCGTGAGATCTTTGTTTACAACGGCATCGATCCAGATGAGTTCATTTTTCAGGCCCATAAAAAAGATCACTTGCTGTTCTTTTCAAAAGTGCGCCGTCGTGTCAAAGGTGCGCGTCGCGCATTGAAGTTGGCCAAAGAGCAGCATCAGTCCCTGGTGGTTGCGGGTGGTTATCGGTTGGATTTGCTCAAAGTGGGTGGGCTCATGGATAGCTTGCGGCCAGGTGTCCGCTTTGTTGGCGAGCTGGGTGGCGAAGCGAAAGCGGCCTGTTTCGCAGATGCGAAAGCATTGTTATTTCCCATCGACTGGGAAGAGCCCTTTGGCTTGGTGATGATTGAGGCTTTGATGTCAGGCACGCCCGTGATTGCCACGCCACGCGGATCGGTGCCAGAGTTGATCAATGACAAGGTTGGCGCATTGTTTGACCGTGATGAAGACTTTGCGTCAGCATTGGCCCATGCGACTGCGTGCAAGCCTGAAGATTGCCGCGCTTGGGCATTGGCTAATTTTTCATCCAAGGTGTGTGCCGAAAATTACTTCCGGCTCTATCAGCGCGTGGTGAGCGAAGACGTGGTTTTTTAGTCAGAGCGCATCAGCTTGCGCGCCTGATCTGTGATTCGGTGAAGCAAGAGCCCTGCGTTGGGGATGTCTGAAATTAACCCAACGCTTTCGCCGACGGTTGCATGTGCACGCGAAAAGTCAGCTGCTTTGACGCCCGCATCGTAATCAGCACGCGCGGCTTCAGGGTTGGCTTTGAAGGCGGCCATGTTTGTTTCAAGCGTGCGGTGTAAGTCGTTGCGAATGGCGCGAAAGTCATACGGGGCGGGCCAGTTTTTGCGACGCAAGATGTCAAACACCTCGCTGCGTGCAGTGCCATCACCGTTGGTGTGTATTGCTTGTGCTTTGGCTCCAGCTGCAGCCAAGCTCTCGGTTGTGGCCCACAGGCGTGACCCCACCAAGGCGCCATCTGCTCCTAGCATCAAGGCCGCGGCCAAGCCTCGACCATCTGCTACGCCGCCTGCTGCAAGCAGCAAGGTGTTGGGCGAGTGGGTGGCCAATTCGTCGGCAATCTCAGGGACCAAGGTGAATGTGCTGCGCCCCTCCAAGGCATTGGCACCGTGACCACCTGCCTCGCCGCCTTGCGCTACGATGACCGCAGCGCCTGCTTCAATGGCTTGAGGCACTTGGTCTAGGCGTTGCACCTGGCAGATGAGTTGCGCGCCTGCTTCAGCAATACGCTTGGCGTAAGGTCGAGGGTCACCAAACGACAGCATGATTGCGCAAGGTTTTTGCGTCAGCACCCAATCGAGCGCTTCGGCGTTTTCATCGAGCTTCCATGTGATGAAGCCGCAACCCAGTCGGGCATGGCTGTGTGAATCGTTCTGTAGAAGCGCTAGTGCGAGGCTGTATTCACGTTGCGTCCACGTCAGGTCACCATAACCACCGCCCACCAGACCGAGTGCACCCGCTTGTGCACAAGCGGCAGCCAAAGCGCCGCCAGTGGCCAACGCCATGGGCGCCAAGGCAATGGGTGTGGTGAGTTGAAAACGCTCAGTGAAGCGCGTGTTTAAGGTGGCGTGTGTCATGCCCGCATTGTGCAACGGGTCACTCGGGCGTTGCTGTCGCCTCGGCTGCATGTGTGCCGTGTGCCACAGGCAAGATACGCGATGCCAGCCACACCAGCAGCAGCACAGGAGCGCCTAGTAGCGCCGTGCTGGTGAAGAAGGCTTCATAACCGTGCGCATCAACATAGACCCCCGAAAAGCCAGCCAACCATTTGGGTGCGAGCAGCATCATTGAGCTAAACAGTGCGTACTGCGTGGCGGAGTAGTTCACATTGGTGAGGCCAGACAAATACGCAATGAACGCAGCAGACGCAATGCCGCTGGCCAAGTTGTCTGCCGAGATCACCCACACCAGCGCTGTCAGGTCATGTCCGCGTGTGGCCAGCCATGCAAACAACAAATTGGTGATGGCGCTCAGCACTGCGCCCAACATGAGGATGCGCATCACGCCCAAACGCATGGAAAGCACACCACCGATGAACGCGCCCAACAAGGTCATGATCACGCCAAACACTTTGGTCACTGCGGCCACTTCGTCTTTGGTGTAGCCCATGTCCACATAAAACGGATTGGCCATGATGCCCATTACCACATCGCTGATGCGATAGATGGCAATCAGTCCAAGAATGAGGGCGGCTTGCCAGCGGTAACGACGGATGAATTCAGCGAAGGGTTCGATCAATGCACCGCGTAGCCACTCGGTCGCATTGCGTGCGGGTGGCATGTCGCGGGGCGCGGGTTCGGGCGACAACAAAACGGTGAGCACGCCCAAACTCATGGAGGCAGCCATCACCAAATACGCGACTTGCCAAGCCGTGTGCATATAGGCAGCCTCACTCGTCCCTGCTGCGCGAGCGGCCACCCACAAAACACCCGCACCCGCCCAAATCATGGCCAAGCGGTAGCCAGTTTGGTAGGTGGCCGCCAAGGCGGCTTGATGCTGCGCATCGGCAGACTCAATGCGAAAAGCATCCAGCGCAATGTCTTGTGTGGCAGATGCAAATGCCACCACCAGAGCGCACCACACCACGGGTTCTAGCGCCACTTGCGGGTCGAACAACGCCATACCGATCAAGCCTGCCACCACGGTGAGTTGTGCCAACAGTAACCAGCTACGGCGGCGCCCCAACCAACGCGTGAGCAGCGGCAAGGGCAAACGGTCCACCAGCGGCGACCAGACCCACTTAAAGCCATAGGCCAGCCCTACCCAGCTTAAAAAGCCAATCGTGCTTCTGTCGATACCTGCCTCGCGCAAACGAAAACTCAGCGTGCCCAAAACCAACAAAAGTGGCAACCCTGCTGAAAATCCCAAACAGAGCATGCGCCAAGAGGCGGGTTCAAGATACACACGAAACGCCGCCAACCAACCTGGTTTTTTAATGTTTGTTGCGGATGTCTTGGCTGGACTTGTTGTATCGTTCATGCCTCTATTTTCAGGCTTTCTCATCCAGACTTCTCATGCTTACCAAACGTTCTTTTCTTTACGGTTGTGTTGGTTGCGCTTGCGGCCTAGGCAGTGGCGCACTGTTGGCTCGCGAGGGCGTGGAAGTGAACAAGGAATCGTCGGTGTTCGCAGGGTTGGTCCCCGCCGCCGAGGTGGAGCAATCAGCTCGCAAGCAATATGGCGACATGATGAAAGAGGCCGCCAGCAAAAACGCACTGGGCCCCGACAACCACCCCGAAGTGATTCGTCTGCGACGCATCGCGAAAGAAATTATTCCGCACAGCTATGACTGGAACCCGCGCGCCAAAGAGTGGAAGTGGGAAGTTAACTTGGTGGGCTCCAACCAAATCAATGCGTTTTGCATGCCTGGCGGCAAGATTGCGTTTTACAGCGGCATCTTGACGCAACTCAAGCTCACAGATGATGAAGTGGCGATGGTGATGGGTCATGAAATTGCCCACGCCCTGCGTGAGCATGCGCGCGAACGCATGGGCAAGGCCACGGCAACAAACGGCGTGGCAGCCATTGGCAGCGCCGTCGCCTCGGTGTTTTTTGGTGTCAATCCACAACTCACCGATTTGGTGGCCAAACAAGGTGCCAGTCTGCTCAACCTCAAATTCAGCCGTGACGACGAAACCGAGGCTGATCTGGTGGGCATGGAAATCGCGGCCCGTGCTGGCTACGATCCACGTGCGGGCGTGACGCTATGGCAAAAAATGAGTGCGGCCAACAAAGGTGCACCGCCGCAATGGCTCAGCACCCACCCCTCAGGCACATCGCGCATTGAAGAGATTCAAGCCAATTTGCCAAAGGTCATGCCGCTTTACGAGCGGGCCAAGTAATGCGTTTGAGCGTTTAGGTTCCACCCACGTAAGGGTTGGTCTTGCGTTCGCGGCCAAACGTGCTTTCTGGCCCGTGGCCAGGAATAAACACCGTGTCATCGCCCATCGGCCACAAGCGCTGTGTGATGCTGTTGATCAGGTCTTCATGGTTGCCGCGCGGAAAGTCTGTGCGACCTATGCTGCCAGCAAACAGCACATCACCTACAAACGCACGTTTGATTTCGGGTGAATAAAACACCACATGACCCGGTGTGTGGCCAGGGCAGTGGCGCACCTGAAGTGTGTGCTTGCCAAGCGTCACCGTGTCTTCGTCGTGTAACCAACGCGTGGGTGTGAACGGGCGAGCCGGTGGGAAACGGTAGCTGGCCGCTGCTTCGGGCAAGCCGTCAATCCAAAACTGATCGCCTTCATGTGGCCCGATGATGGGTAGCTTGAATTGTTCTGCCAAGTCGGCTGTTGCACCTGCGTGGTCGATGTGGGCGTGGGTGATCCAAATTTGCTCTAAGGTCACACCTAATTGTTTGCAAGCGGCCTCAAGCAAGGGCAAATCACCACCTGGGTCAATGATGGCGGCCTTCATGGTCTCATCGCACCAGACGATGGAACAGTTTTGTTGGAACGGGGTAACGGGAACGGTTTCGTACTGCAGCATGCAGCAAATGGTAGCCTGAAAGAATGGCTCAAAGCCCTAGCGTCTTCACATCATCTGAGTAGTTGCGAATCGCGCGCAAGAAGCAATACACCGTCATGACCAAAGCCAAGGTCAGAATGACCACGTCAAACATGTAGCCAGAGAAGTCGCTCAGGTAGATCAACATAGCTTCGCCTAGGGCTACGAGGACCAAGCCGACTTTGAGACTGAGGTGAAGAAACTGGTGGACCCGACGCACAGTAAATACCTTGAAAACGTGCGTTAAGAATAACGAAGGATGCGCGGCAAGTCATTTGGGGGTTACGTTGGATAGTCGTTTTGGACAAAAGCAATCAAGCGCAAACCCAATGTAGAGGGCTAGCTCTAAAGTACACGTTTTGGCTTGTTTTTCAGCATGGCATCGATACCATCAATCCATCCAATTTATTTCTAAGGATTGAAAATGCAAAACCAAATCAAACCCCAAGTCGATGCGTCCATCAAAGCGGCTGTGGAATTAGCCAATTTGTCGTTCAGCCAAGTGGAGCGTGCAACTGAGTTGGCTTTAGAGCAAGCCAAAGTCAACGCTGAGTTGGCACAAGAGCAACTGGCCGCCGTGTTGGACGTCAAAGATCCAGCCGCAGCCATCGAGTTGTTCAAATCGCAATTGGAAAACTCGGTCAAAAGCTTGGCTGGTTTTGCAGCCACTGCGTTTGAACTGGGCCAAGAGTTTCAAGCCGAAGCCACTGCTTTTGCGGAAGGCCATTTTGACCAAGCGCACGCAGCCGCCAACAAAGCCATCAACGACAACTTGAAGCAAGCCCCAGAAGGCTCAGAAGCTGCTGTGACCGCAGTCAAGGCCGCCGTGGAAGCCAGCAACAAAGCTTTGGCTGAAGCTCGCAAGAACGCCAAGAAAACAGCCGAGTTGGCACAAGAAGGCATTGCCAAGTTGAAAGAGCAGGCCCCTCAAGCCGTCAAAGCACCTGCACGCCGTAAAGCACGCGCTTAATCACTCGCGCTTTCGTATCAAAGCCGCCATGCAGCGATGCATGGCGGCTTTTTTGTACACAGACAAAGGTGAACATCACCAAATACCTGCACGCTGAGTGGCGTTTCTGACTTGCTTCACCAAGGCGGATTACGCTATATTTTTCGCATCAACATGGAGGGTGTTCAGTGAACAGCATGAGCAGCGTCACTTCAGTCAATGTCCCCACTGCGGCGAGTATGTCGGCGCAAGTCTCGGCGCGACCCAACAAGGTGGCTGGTGAGCCAGCGCCCCAAGTGGCTGGCTTGTCGAAAAACGCACTTGAGGTCAAGCAAAAAGAGAAGCCAGACATGCTGGCAAATATCAAGCTGATTGAGGCGCAAATCGCTGAACGTGCCAAGCAAGCAGCCAATGTGAATTCGCTCGATATTTCATACAACAAGAAATTGGCCGAGTTGTCGGTCAAAGTGGAGCAACAGCAAACAGGCGATTTAATCCGTGAGCTGAAATTCAAAGATTACAAGGCCATGGTTTATGGTCCGCATGGCTACAAGGGTGCTTACGTCGATGTTGCGGCTTGACTGGGCAGTTCGCGCTCAGGGTGCCTAACGTGGTCATGGTTTGCTGTTGATTAGTTTTTCAATGGCGAGCGCGACATCATGAAAACTAACTGGTTTGTGCATGACTTGCACATTCAACTCAGCGAAAAAATTAATATGCGATGGTGATGTGTCGGCGGTCACGATGATGGCGGGTATCTCTTCGTTGTAGTTATCTCTTAGTTTTTGAATCAGCAGATCACCTGTGGTTTGGCTCAAGCGGTAATCACTCAAGATGCAATCAATCCGATCCATCGTTGCAAGTTGAAGGTCCAGTTCATGTGTGAACTCGGAAAGCACGTGAACATAAGCCCCTTTATTGGCAAGCGTTTGTTTATAAGCCTCAACAATGATTGGATTGTCTTCAATCACGGCAATACATTTGCCTTGAAGACTTCGATGGATGTCAGGTATTTTTCTGACGGGTTGTGTGACATTGATTTGATCTTCGTTGACTGAGACTGGAAATGGCGTTGTGACGATGAACGTCGCGCCTTTCCCTGGCTCAGAAATCACGCGAATATCCGCGTTGATGAGAGAACACAAGCGCTTGACAATGGACAGTCCGAGCCCAAGGCCATCATGTAGTGCTCGTGTGTTGTCTGTGCGATAGAACTGATTGAATATGTGGTCTTGTTCTGACCCTGCAATTCCGCATCCTGTGTCGCTTACTTCGATGTTCAAACAGTCGTGTTCAGATACCAAACGCACATTCACTTCGCCGTGTTCTGTATATTGAATTGCATTCGAGACTAAGTTGGTGATGATTTGTTGGAGCAGCAACTTGTCGCCACGCACCATGAGGTTGGAATAAGAAACATGAAAGCGCAATCCTTTGCTATGTGCTTTCGCTTCTGTCAAATCACGGATGGTGGTTCCCAGTTCGTCCAAACGGAAAATACGATAGTTCACTTGCATCGCATCTGCATCGAGTTTGCTAATGTTCAACAACGAGTCAAACATCGCATTGAGTGTGGTGATGCTGCTTTTAATTTTGTCGAGTGATTTCTTTTCAACGGTGGCCAAGTTGTCAAGATTGATCAGTTCTAAATAGACGTTAATGGCATGCAAAGGTTGTCGCAAATCATGGCTAGCGACAGCAATGAATTTAGATTTAGCCACATTCGCCGCAATAGACTGATCACGTTCGGTGGCTAACTCTTGATAAAGACGTTCATTGCGAAACCTAAGTCTCACGGAGTCTTCAAAGATTTTGGCGAAGTTCTTCGCAATGCTGAGAACCACAATATAAAGAGAAGCTAAACCCACAATGAATGGCCACGGAAAAATATGCATCGACCATAAGACGGTGCTCAGGGACGGAATCATGATGGGCAATGTGAACGCAAAAAATGTGGCGGTGTTCACGCTGTATGCAAACATGCTCGAAATCATTGCGGCTGTTGTCATGTAGACATAAATCATCCGATTCACCATCAGCAAATCTGGCGCCATCAAAATCCAACCTAAACCCCAGCCGAAGCCAACAATGCCAATGGCATAGGTCATGATTTTTAAATTGCGTTGGGGATTTTGAATTTTTTCAGCGTCGTGATCCAACTGAAAAATCATCCATGTCCGAATGAAAACAGCCACGAACATGTACCCCAACCAAATCGCTAAATTTAAGGGCTGCACCTCATCCTTGAACATGGGAATGCAAAGCATGGGCGCTAATAGATTAGCCACTGTGGCTGATCGAGCAGCCTTGGTGATGTGTGCTGATTTCTCCCTCAGCAAATAAAAATCGTTGATTTCGTTCGGGATCAATTCAAATCTCAAGAAAGCAGTTGATGCTTTTGTGCTTTAAGAACCGCTTGCGTTCTATTGAAAACGCGCAGTTCTTTGAAAATTTGGTTAATGTGAATTTTGACGGTTTGCTCGCTGATGTCTAAGTAATCCGCAATCAACTTATTGGGGTGACCTTGCGAAATTAAATTCAGCACTTCTAGTTGTCGCTGCGTGAGGCGAAAATCTTTCGCGTCCAAGCGCTCACTTTTGACAACATAGTCTGTTGTGCTGGTGACCAGTGGTTTGAGTTTGCGAATGATGAAGTCAGCCGTGCTGTTTTTTGACAAAAACATGGACGCGCCTGCTGAAGCAGTTTTCGGCTCCCATGAGTGCTCGTCGAGTCCTGAAATGGCAACGACTTGTTGAACGTTCTCTAACTCTTTGAAAACTTTGATGCCAGCTAAACCACTCAAGCCTGGCATCAATATGTCTAGCAGAATGACCCAGTGCTTATCCGTGTTTTCAATCAACTCAATGCCTTCATTGGCACTGCTTGCAACGGCAACTTCAATTCCTTCGCTCGCAAACTCTTGCGCAAGTTTTTCGCTTAATGCATCTCGGTAAACGGGATGGTCATCAATAATGAGCAGGGATTTTCTGGAAATTGCATTCATGTTGAACCGATGCTACTGACGCGTTATGAATGCATCAACTAAACTTTAGTTACAGATGCGTCATCGGGTCGCTCTCGCTATTTAAAAGTAATTAAAAAAGCCGCTTAATGGCATGTTTATTTTGCTGTGTTGGTATTTTTTAATACGACAACGCATTGTTGAAAACGTTTTTTGATCTGCGACAGTTGCGGCGCTAAATCAATTTGGGTTCTAGAAACTGCCCCGAGGAATTCAATGGCTTGTGGTGTCAATGCAGCCCCTTTGCCATTTCTTCCCCAAATAATCAGACTGGCATTGAGTTCTGATTCCCAGCATTTAAGCTCACCCCAAACAGATCGATACGAGCGCCCTAAATGTTTGGCAGCCTTCACGATCGATCCTGTTTGGTAGACGCTTTCTAATATGTTTAGTAGAGGATGCGCCAGCACGTGGCATGTTGAATCAGTTGAAGTGTCGTCTTGAATTGACAAATGAAACACGGCGACATCATTCCCAATAATTGGTATTGATGATTTCTGCCAACCTGCGACAAACTCTGACGGCCATGACCTTGGGTGCGGTATCTGATTGAACGGTGCCTTTGCCAGCAGGCCCATCGTAGTCATAGAAAGAAGGTGACAAATCGCCGATATCTTTTTTATATGAGACCAGTCGATAGGCCTCGCCGCTAGGACATGTTCCTGCAAATACAAATGCTTCTTCGTCATGACTCAGTTCCTTAGGCGCTGCCCAAGTGCATGTGCCAGAGAGAAACGCAATGCCGATCAGCAAGCGCATCAAGAATTGAAAGTAGGTGGTAATGGTGGGTGTTTTAGTCATGCCGAGTCGTGATAAAAGTTTCATAAGCCGCATGAGTGCGTTTATTTATGGATGGTCATGTCAGGCACGCCAGCTTCAGAGCCTTCGCCCCATTTGATGATGATTGATGGTGGTGCTGTAGTTCTCTTGCTGGGCGTTTTGGATGCGTCATCTAAAAAAAGCATGGCTGCAGTGCTGATGCTTCCAACAGAAAGAAGCAGTCCGATCACAATACTGAGTCGCATCGTTAACTACCCTGTCCCCAAGTAATTTCTGTTTTGTAGTCAGAACTGGGCTCATAGCTCTGAACCGCTGGATATACCTGCGAGAGAACTGCGATAGAAATGGCACTGACGACAGTGATAAGCAGCACTGAAATGGAAGAGGTAACGATTAAGAATCTCATGTGATTGGTTGAATAAAAAACAACCAAAATCGTAGGTTCAGAGATGTGCGAATTCAATAACAAATATGCTCTAGAACCAATGCGTTAAGTGGTTCTATAAAACAAAACGCACGATGTGTTAGATCGTGCGTTGCTGTGAGGTAGAGCTAAATCAGCTCAACATTCATCCGTGCCATGCCCAGGTGCAGCCTGCGTCGGCACATGGTGGCGCAAGCCCACTTGTTGGTTGTGTTCATCCACAAACACCAGTTGCGGCTCATGCTTGGCCACATCGGCTTCAGCCACTTGTGCGAACGACGCAATGATCAACAAGTCGCCCACACTGGCGCGACGAGCGGCAGAACCATTCACAGAAATCATGCCTGAACCGCGTTCGCCTTTGATGGCGTAGGTGATGAAGCGTTCGCCGTTGTTGATGTTCCAGATGTGGACTTGTTCGTTCTCACAAATGTTGGCGGCGTCCAGCAAGTTTTCGTCGATGGCGCAGGAGCCTTCATAGTGCAGTTCGCACTGAGTTGTCGCGACGCGATGGATTTTCGATTTCAGGAGGGTGCGGAACATGGCTAAAAGCGATCTAAAAACTATGCAATGCCTCAATCATAGTGCCCTCAGCTGAGGTGTCGGTAACCAGCTTAAATTGGCTCAATGTCCGACAAACCTCGACGCACCCAGGCCCGCAACCCGTCCACTGGCCAAGCAGCCGCTCAGCAGATAGCCACCAGTCGGCGCTTCCCAATCCAACATTTCGCCTGCCACAAACAAACCGGGCAGGGCGCGGGCCATCAAGTCTGCATCCAGAGCTTCTAAACGCACGCCGCCTGCGCTGCTGATGGCTTCGTCGATCGGGCGTGTGGCAGCTAGCGTGACAGGCAGGTGTTTGATGGCGATTGCCAGTTGCGCGGGGCTGTTCATCGCTTCTTGACTCAGCACTTCATGCAAAAGTGCCAAATGCAGCGCTGTGAGGTTGAGGCGGCTTTTCAAATGGCTGCTGAGCGAGCGGCTGCCACGTGGGTGTGACACCTCGGCCAACACACGCTCCGGCGTGAAGTCGGGTTTGAGGTCGAGGTGTAAGGTGGCACTCCCACTGCGTGTGATTTCGTCACGCAATAACGCGGACGCTGCATAGACCAAGCTGCCTTCCACGCCTGTGGCCGTGACCACAAACTCGCCACGACGGCTAAAACTTTGGCCCAAGCTGTCGGTGAACGACAAAGCCACAGACTTGAGCGGAGCCCCTGCAAAATGCGCTGACAAATGCGGGCTCCAGCCTGTGTGCCCAGCTCGGCCTTGCACATCAAAGCCACAGTTGGCAGGGCGCAGTGGCGACACGTCAATACCCAATGCGCTGACCCACGGTTGCCATGCCCCATCTGAGCCAAGCTTGGCCCAGCTGCCACCGCCCAATGCCAATAGCACCGCATCGGCATGTGCGGTGTGTGGGCCTTGTGGTGTGTCAAAACCTAAGGTGAATTGCGGGTGGCTGTGCTGCAGCGCTCCGTTCCATCGGTGACGCATATGAAACGTCACAGGCACCCCTTGCACAGGGTGGCGTAGGCGATGTAGCCATGCGCGCAGCAGTGGTGCTGCTTTCATGTCGGTGGGGAAGATACGCTGCGAGCTGCCCACGAACGTGTCCAGCCCCAAACCCTTGACCCATTCGCAAATGGCGGTTGCATCAAATGCTTGGAGCCAAGATGCACAAGCTTCGCGGCGCTCTGCATAGCGGGTGATGAATTTGTCGAACGGTTCGGCGTGTGTGAGGTTGAGCCCGCCCAAGCCTGCCAATAAAAATTTGCGGCCAACCGAAGGCATGGCGTCGTACACATGCACATGAACGCCTGCGGCACTGAGCATTTCCGCCGCCATGAGGCCAGCTGGGCCCGCGCCGATGATGGCGATTTGTTTGTTGGTATTTGTAGTCACCGCCTAAGTGTAGGCGGGCTAGATGCGCAGGGGCCTTCCCAGTCAGTAGCGAAGTCGCGCACTTAGTCTAAAAGTGCGTGGCTCAGCGGGGTGCACATGCACATCTTGCTGCGAAGTGGCTGTGGACGACACCTGAGAAGCATAGAAGTAGCTGATGTCGTTGTTGACACGATTGGCAAGGTTGATCACATCTAGCGCAACGTCCAAATTCGCATCCAGACGACGGTTGATACGCAATTGGGTGGTGAGTGTGCTGCGTGACTGAACACGGTTGTCTTCGATCAACGGAGCTGCCCCGATGTAACGCACCCCAACCGAGGCAGACCAAGGCCCCATCTCGCGCATGGCGACATTCAAGTGGGCGACGCGTGTCACGGCGTTCACGATGTAAGCGCCTTCCATCGCACCATCGTTATAGCGTGGCCGTGTCCATGCCAGATTAAGGTCTACCAGCCAGTGCCGACTGGGCGACCAGTGGTTGCTCCATTCCACGCCCGTGCGTTTGCTACGACGGCCTGCTTCTGTGTTGCCAGCGTCGCCCACATACAGGAGTTCTGAATCCACATCCAGTTGCCAAATGGCAAGTGTGGTTTGCAAGTTGGCAATGGCTTGTGATTTCAGGCCTATTTCATGACCACGTGTGGCCACCAAACCTTGTACTGGCGCATTCGGATCGGTCATGCCGCGGGCATCGTTGCTGTGAAAACCTTTGCCCATGCTCGTAAAAAACTCGGTCTGCCACCATGGTCCAAAAATGAGCGATAGCTTGGGCGACGCTTGCGTCGAAGAGGCTTCACCTGAATTAGCCACATTCGTATGACTGTTGACTTTCACGTTGAGTCGGTCAATGCGCATCCCCGTCACACTGCGCAGCCATGGTTGCCAGTTCAATTCGTTGTTCGCGTAAACGCCCACCATAGTTTGTTGAACGGTGTCATCGCGTACGGTGCGCGTTGAGGTTCTCGCCACTGTGTCGTACAGGCCGACGCGAATGTCGTCTTGTCGTATTTGCACGCCAAGGGTGTTGACCATGTCGCGCGCGCCCCAATTGCCTTGCCATGATTGCGCCACAGAACCACCAAAGGCGGTGCGCTGGTCTTTTTGCGCGAACTGATCACCGTTGACACGATTTTGGAAATAAGTGAAGTTAGAAAATAAAGCCAAGTCGTATTGCAACGCATACCAGTTGATGTGCGTGCGCGCCTTATCCGAGGCTTGATGCCATGTGCCAGACACACTGCTGCGTTGCGTGTGAGCACCATCAGTAGGGTCGAGTGAGTCGTATCGACCGATCGTGCCGTTGTCGATCAAGCTCAGAGGCACTTGGTCGGTTGCGGTCCAGCTGGCGCGGTAGGCCGACAGACTGGTGGTCCAACCCTGGCGGGGACTGCCACTGCTGAGGATGAACTGTGAGTTGAGCTTGCGCAAATGCTCGGGCACGGTCCATGGCCCGTTGTTTTGCACATGTTCAATGGCTGATAGCAACGTGACGCCATCACTCACGGTGCGTGAGCCAGCGGCCAATCCACGCAGATAGCCGCGTTGTCCGACAACCACATCCAAAAGGTCGCGCGGCAATTGCGTGCGATACACAAAATTCGCTGACCCTGCAGAAGAAAAATCACCCTCTGACGCAAAGTAAGGCCCCTTTTTGTAATGCACGTTTTGCACCAGTTCGGGGATGAGCACGTTCAAGTCGCTATAGCCATGGCCGTGTGCATGCGTGGGCAAATTGATGGGTACGCCGTTCACAGTGGTGGCAAAGTCGGTCCCGTGGTCAAGGTTCATGCCGCGTAAAAAATACTGGTTGGCTTTGCCATCTCCAGAGTGCTGTGTGACCACCATACCTGGGATGAACTCCAGCGCCTCAGCAGGACGAAGCAAAGCGCGGCTTTGCAGCAGCTCGGCGTTCACCACACCTTGGCTGGCGGAATCACTGTTGCCAATGGCGTTGTCGTAATGGGCGACAATTTCTACAGTGGTCGTGTTCTCGTGCGCATGCGCAGACACGCCGCATAGCAATCCCAAAAGGCATGTTGAAGCAAAAGACGCACGATGAATCATGTTGAGATTTTTGCAACATTCATGCCCAAATGCAGTGCGATGGCATGAAGTCTGCAAGCCACCAGCATAGCTCGTATCAGTTCTTGTGCAGTTCATCGCGAGTTTGCACGGGCGTGGTGCGCCCTGCACCTTGGTTAAGACATAGACATTGAATAGGCACCAAAACAAAGTAAGTATGACTGGTTGGCAAGCACATCTCAAACTCGATTACACCCGTAACCATCAGCGCACGGTGGCGAAGTTTGAACACGAAGGCCCATTGCGTGTGTTGCAAAGCCTCTACCCCGAAGGCGATGCGGTGTGCCACAACGTGTTGGTACACCCGCCCAGTGGTTTGGTCGGTGGTGACTTGCTGGACATTCAGTTGCACTTAGGTGCGAACACCCATGCGTTGCTCACCACACCCGGAGCCACACGCTTTTACAGAAGTGACAAAGGCTTAGCCACCCAACAAGTCAAAGCCCATGTGGGTGACGGCGCACGTCTAGAGTGGCTGCCACTCGAAACCATTGCCTACAACGGTTGCCAGGGCTTGAACCATGCCGTGTTTGACCTGGCCCCCACAGCCGAGATGATGGCGTGGGACATCACGGCGCTGGGTTTGCCCAATGCCAACTTACTCTTCGAACATGGCCAATTGCAGCAACACATGGAAGTGTCGGGCGTGTGGCTGGAGCGTGGCTTGATCGACGCGCAAGATGCACGGTTGATGGATAGCCCTTTGGGTTTGGCCAAGCACCGATGCATGGCCACCTTGGTGTTGGCGTGCGGTGCAAACATGCCGCGCGAGCGACGCGATTTGGCTTTGGCTTTGGCGCGTCAGATCACAGATGTTGCGCCAGCGGGGTTGGTGGCGGGTGTGACATCGCCGCACCCGCGCATGGTGGTGTTGCGCACGTTGTCGCCCTTGGTGGAGCCAGCGCAGACATTGCTGCGCGAGGTTTGGGCCGCATGGCGTAGAGGGCTATGGGCGATGGGGAATAAGCCGCCGCGAATTTGGGCCATGTAGTTTTGACTTGATCTGCACCAGATCTATCCAGAATCACGTTCACGCACTTAAATAGCGCATGCGATATGCGTTTGCGCACCAAAGCATGCACTTGGTGCACACAGCGCATCGCAAAAGAGGGCACACATGTTGCATACTTTGAATCACTATGGAACTCACACCCCGCGAAAAAGACAAGCTC
>JACCDX010974679.1_pt1 | contig 21040 bp, 17 predicted proteins | sample 7449681 | NCBI WGS metagenome assembly JACCDX01 (sample SAMN15323450, study PRJNA562643) | freshwater metagenome | isolation source: river surface water | place: USA:Blue River Watershed | collected 2017-08-18
GACGTAGTGTGAGACGACGCCGCGCACGGTGTTCTCGATGGCGAAGTCGGCGCGCGCGCCGAGCGGCACGGGGCGGAAGTCGCGGCGTGCGGCGGCGCGTTTCAGAGCGTCGAAATCGTGGTCGGCGGCGGTGCAGAGGCGGCGCGCGGTTTCGAGCGAGATCCAGCCTTCGACCGCGACGCGTTGTTCGCTCTCGGCGGCGGAGCCGACGTCGAATGTCTCGCGGCCCGAGCCGGCGGCGATGACGGCGAACGGATAACCGGCCGGGCCGGTCTCGTGCACGATGAAGACCGCCGCGGCGCCGTGCGCGGAGGCGCTCTCGAACTTGTAGGTCCAGCGGCCGTAGTAGGTCATGGCCTTGCCGCCGAAGACCGCGTCGTCGAGCTGACCGTCGGCGCGCGGGATCGGCGGGTCGTTGATGAGCATGACGACCGTCTTGCCGCGCACGTCGACGCCCTTGAAGTCGTCCCAACCGAACTCCGGCGCGGTGATGCCGTAGCCGACGAAGACGACATCGGACGCCTTCAACTCCACATGCGGCTGGCGGCGGCGCGAGAGGGCGATGAAGTCGATGCCGACCTGCGGCGAGAATTTCTCCGTGCCCGCCGTGAACGTGACGGCGGACTTCGACGTGAGCCCGGTGGTCGGCACGGCTTGCACGTAGGTGCCGTCGGGGTTGCCGGGCGCGAGGCCGAGGCGGCGGAACTCGGCGGTGAGGTAGGCGATGGTCTTCTCCTCGCCCGGCGTGCCCGGCGCGCGGCCCTCGAATTCGTCGGAGGCGAGGACCTTCGTGCGTGCGAGGATGCGCTCAGCGGAGATGTCGGCGGCGGGAGCCGCGACCGTCAGAGCGGCGGCGGCGAGGGCAACGATCGGGCGGAGGTTCATGGGGCGAGCGTGACGTCGAGGTAGAAACGGTTCCACAGCGCGTCCTGCCGCCAGCCGCGGACGCGGTCGGCGACGAGGTAGTTCTGCGTGTTGAAATAAAGCGGGATGACCGGCAGCGCCGCGAGCAGCGCGCGCTCGGCTTCGAGGTAGAGCGCGGGGCGGCGTGCGGGGTCGGCTGTTTGTGCGGCCGCGCGGACCAAGGCGTCGTAGCGCGCATCGGACCAGCGCGGGAAGTTGCCCGTCGCACCGGTCGTGAGTTCGACGAAGAGCGCCGCCGGATCGTCGTAGTCTGGGATCGCCGGCATGAACGCCACGGTGAAGTCGCCCGCGATCACGGCCGCCATGTGGACCTTGCCCTCGCGTTGCACCAGCGCGACGTCGAGGCCGAGCTCGCGGCGCCACATTTGTTGGACGGCTTCGAGCACCACGGGGCTCGCGCCCCAGGTGGAAAGCTCGAGACGCGGGAAGCCGCGGCCGCCAGGAAAGCCCGCCTCCGCGAGGAGGCGACGCGCCGCGGCGGCGTCGGGGCGCAGGAGCGGTTCGGCCGGGTAGCCGCCGAGGCCCGGCGGCAGGAAATTCAGCGCCGGCTTCTGTCCGCCGCGGAGGACGTGGGTGACGAGGGCATCGCGGTCGAGGGCGAGGGCGAGCGCTTGGCGCACGCGCGGATCGTCGAGCGGCGGGCGCGTGGTGTTCAGCGCGAGGTAACGCGTCTCGTGCAGCGGCTGGAGCCGGAGTTGCGGCGCGGCGTGGCTCTCGAGTTTGGAGAACGGCACGGCCATCGTGACGTCGACTTGGCCGGCGCGGAAGGCGCGCTCCTCGGTGTCGCCGCTGTCGTAAATCTGGAAGCGCAGGCCGGCGACGCCGATGCGCGCGGGCGAGTGGTAGTAAGGATTCGGCGCGGCGATGAGGTGCTGGCCGGCGCGCCAGTCGGTGAGCACGAACGGGCCGTTGCCGACGAAATTCCCCGGACGCGTCCACGCGTTGTCGCGCGTGACGGCGCCGCCGTGCTTCTCGAGTGATGCGCGGTGCACGGGTAGCCACGGACCACTGGCGGCGAGGTGCGGCAGGTAGGGCGTCGGGGCAGTGGTCGTGAGGACGAGCGTGTCGTCGTCGGGCGCGGCGAAGCCGACCGCGGCGAAGTCGCGGAGTTCGCCACGCGCGAAGGCGGCGGCGTTTTTCACGGCGAAGAAGACCTGGGCCTTCGGTGCGCCGAGGGCGGGGGTGAGCGCGCGTTGGAAGGAGAAGAGGAAATCGCGCGCGGTGACGCGGTCGCCGTTGGACCAGCGCGCATCGGGGCGGAGGCGGAAGGTCCACGTGCAACCATCGGCGGCGACACTCCAACTCGCGGCGACGCCGGGCAGTGGCGGGCCTTCGGCGGGGTTGGGCGTGGTGAGGCCTTCGCTGAACGCGCGGAGGAGCGAGAATTCGTCGGGTAACGTCGCGAGGTGCGGGTCGAGCGTCGCGGGCTCGTTACGCAGGCTGAGGCGAAGCAGCGTGGAGTCGTCGGGCGCGGCGGGTTGGGGCTGCTTCGAACAGGCGGCGACGAAGAGCAGCGCGACGGCGCAGAGGACGGAGGACAGAGGACGGAGGACGGAGGACGGTGGACGGAGCGACGGGGTCTTTTGTGGGCCAGGTGCTCTCACCCAGCGGGGCGCGCGCTGCGCTGCGGCCAAGTCGCGGGGTGGGGGCACCCCGCCCACATCAGCGGTGGCCGGAGCCGCGGCGTGTGCGACCCGCGCCCGGAGGTCGCGGGCTACCGTTGCGCGCGGCGCGGAGCGGAGTCCGCGCCCCGCCCCCGATTCACGGCGCGAGCGAGACATGCGTGTAGTTCATGTGGTCCATCGGGCTCGGTTTCCAGCCGCGGACGGACGGGCTCAGCAGGTAGACGTGCGTGTTGAAATAGATCGGGGCGATGGGCGCGGCTTCGAGCATGAGCGCCTCGGCTTCGCGGAGGAGCGCGGCGCGCGCGGTGGCGTCGACGGTGGCGTTGGCGCGGTCCATCAGCGCGTCGTAACGCGGGTCGCCCCAGCCGGTGTGGTTGTTGCCGGCGTCGGAGCGCCAGAGGTCGAGGAAGGTCGTGGGGTCGAGGTAATCGGCGACCCAGTTGCCGAAGAGGATCTGGTAGTTGCCGGTGCGGCGGTTCGCGAAGACGACTTTCTTCTCCTGATTGACGATGGCCGCGGTGACGCCGAGGTCGCGGCGCCACATTTCCTGGATGGCTTCGACGACGAGGCGGTTGATCTCGGAGTTGTCGTAGAGGATCTCGACCGAGGGGAGGCCGGCGCCGCCGGGATAGCCGGCGTCGGCGAGGAGTTTCTTCGCCGTGGCGAGGTCGCGCGCCGGGCCGGCGGGCGGCGTGTAGCCGGGAATGGTGGGCGGCGTGAAACTGGTGGCGGGCGTCTGGCCGCCGCGGAGGAGGCGCGTCGTGATGACTTCGCGGTCGATGGCGAGCGAGAGCGCGCGGCGAACGCGGGCGTCGTTGAGCGGGGCTTTGCGGGTGTTGAAGCGGAAGATGAAGGTGTCGACGTAGTCGTCGATGCGGAGCGCGGCGGGTTGGTCGCGGCGGTAGGCGGCGAGCTTCGAGAGCGAGACGCTGTAGGTGGCGTGGAGTTGGCCGGCGCGGAAGGCGCGTTCCTCGGCGTCGACGCTGTCGGTTGGGTAGAAGACGAGACCGGCGAGCTTCACGTTGGCGGCGTCCCAGTAGGTCGGGGATTTTTCGACGACGATGCGCTGGTTGGGCGTCCACTCGCGGAGGCGGAACGGGCCGTTGGTCACGATCGTCTCGGGGCGCGTCCAGCGCGTGCCGCGTTGGTAGGCCGGGCCGAGGGCGGCGATGCTCTTCACGTGGACGGGGCGCCACGGGGAGTTGAGGAGGATCTGGAGAAAATACGGGGCGGGATGCGTGAGCGTGACGACGAGCGTGCGCGCGTCGGGCGCGGCGAGGCCGACGGTGGAGAAATCCTTGGTCTGGCCTTTGTGGAATTCCTCGGCGCCGCGGATGAGGTAGAAGAAATAGGCGTAGTCCGCCGCGAGCGTCGGCGTGAGGATGCGGCGCCACGACTCGACGACGTCCGATGCGGTGACGGCGTCGCCGTTGGACCAACGCGCGTCGCGGAGGTGGAACGTGTAGGTGAGGCCGTCGGCGGAAGTTTCCCAGCGCTCGGCGAGCCCGGGCACGGGCGCGAGCGTGGCGGGATCGAAGTTCACCAGCGGTTCGAAGAGCGACGGCAAGATGCGCGCCTCGGACAAACTCGTGACGACGTGCGGGTCGAGGTCGGTGGGCTCGGAGCCGACGGAGACGTGGATGAAGCCGTCGGATTTCGCGGCGGCGGGCGCGGCGGAGTTGGCCGACGCGGAGGCGGGAGCGGCGTCGCGTTTGCCGCACGAGGCGAGGAAGGCGCCGGCGATGCAGACGAGCAGGCAGGAGAGGAAACGCATGGCGGCGCGGAGATTCAGGCGCGCTCGATGAGCGCGACGGCGTGGGCGGCGATGGCGAGGCCGCGACCGATGTCGTCGCTGCCTTCGTTGGTCGTGGCTTTCAGGCCGATGCAGTCGACGGGCAAACCGGTGGAGCGGGCGAGGGCGGCGCGCATCTCGGCGAGGCGCGGCGCGATCTTCGGGCGTTCGGCGATGAGCGAGGCGTCGACGTTGGCGGGTTTCCAACCGCGTTCGCGCAAGGCGGCGACGACGTGTTGGAGGAGGACTTGGGAGTCGGCGCCCTTCCAGCGCGGGTCGGTGTTCGGGAAAAAGTGGCCGATGTCGGGCAACGCGGCGGCGCCGAGGAGCGCGTCGCAGATGGCGTGGGTGAGCGCGTCGGCGTCGGAATGGCCGTCGAGGCCGAAGTCGCAGTCGAAGGTCACGCCTCCGAGGACGAGCGCGCGGCCCGGGACCGTGCGGTGGATGTCGTAGCCGTGACCGATGCGGAAGTTGGCCATGAGCGGATCAGTTCAGAGGCGCCCACGAAACACACGAAACCTGCGAAAGGGAAGCCTGCGGACGCCGGGCCGCGGCGCGACGTGTCAGGGCGCGAAGGTGTTGCGCAGGGTGGGGAGCTGGCGCTTGTAGGCGGCGACGTCCCAGACGATTTTCCACTGCTTCACGTAATCGGCCAGCGGTGGCAGGCCCACGGCGGCGCGGCGCTCGTCGACGCGGTCCGGATCGAGGAGCGGGAGCACGTAGTGGGTGCCGGAGGCCTCGTCGAAGCCGATCTGGCTGCCGTAGGTTTGGGGACGGCCTTCGCGCAACGCGACGCGGTCTTCAAGAAGCGCGAGCGCGGCGCCGCGGGCGCGACCGGTCTGCACGGCCTCGCGCATCAGCGGCAGATACTTTCGCTGCACAGGGAGGTCGGCGTGCTGGATGACGAGGAAATAGGCGGAGCTCGCGCGGGCGCCGACTTCCTGCGGGCCGAGCCAGCCGTGGCGGGCGAGGATGGTCTCGAGCTTCACGATGTTGGCGGCGTCGGTGGCGTCGATCTCAGCCCAGAGTTTCTGCATCTCGGCGGAGTCGCGGCCGTGGGCGCGCTCAACGGCTTCGAGGCGTTGGCGGCCGGCTTGGTCGGCTTCGAGGAGCGCGAGGAGTTCGGCGCGCACGGAGGCGAAGCGATCTTCGGCCGCGGCGGCGGCGGGCGGAGTGGGCGCGGGATCGGTGGCCAGCGCGCGGGAGGCGGCGACGAGCAAGGCGCCGGTGAAGGCGAGGGTCTTCATGGGAGACAAGTCAGGCGGCGCAAACGCGGGCGCGCCGCGAGAGAAAGGCTCAAACTTCGGACGCGCCGAGTTGGTTCAGCAGCGCCTCGGCGATCGCGAGGTCGGTGGGCGTCGTGAGCTTCGGGTTCGGGTGCGGATTCTCGAGGAGCGCGACGGGGTGTTTCAGCAACTCCACGGCGGCGGCGTCGTCGGTGATGCGTTTCTTGCCGGCGGCGACCTTGGCGTAGGCGCGGCAGATGAGGTCGCGGGCGAAGACTTGCGGCGTCTCCATCGCCCAGAGTTTGGAGCGGTCGAGGTCGCGGAGGTGGCCGCTCGGGCGGTGCTCCTTGATCGTGTCGGTGGCGCGGTGGGCGAGGACGACGGCGTCCTCGCGGCGGACGATCTTGTGGAGCGCGATGAGTTGTTCGGCGCGGACCAGCGGGCGCGCGCAGTCGTGGATGAACACGTAGGCGACGTCGTCGGGCAGCTCGGCGAGCGCGGCGGCGACGGAGTCCTGCCGCTCGGCGCCGCCGGGGACGAAGAGCGTGGGCGTCGGTGCGTAGGCGGAGAGCTCGACCATCTGGCGCTGGTCGCGGTAGGTGACGATGAAGGTGTCGATCACGCCGCTGCGGTAGAACGTGGCCGCGGAGTGCGCGAAGACCGGCTTGCCCGCGAGTGGGGCGAGGATCTTGTCGGGCACGGCGCCGGCCATGCGGCGGCTGCTCCCGGCGGCGAGGAGGATAGCGGCGGTGCGACTCATGAGGTAAAGGGAGCGAAGAGCGGAGAGCTTAGAGTCTAGAGTGGGGCGGAGCCGCAGGAGCGCTTAGGCGCTCGCGAGTTCGGCGAGGATGGCGCGGGCGGCGGCGGCGGGGTCGGCGGCTTTCAGGATCGGGCGGCCGACGACGATGTAGCTCGAACCGGCGCGCGCGGCGTCGGCGGGCGTCATGACGCGCTTCTGGTCGTCGCCACCTTGCTCACTCGCGGGGCGGATGCCGGGGGTAACGAGTTGGACGTCGGCCGGGAGCGAGCGGCGGAGCAAGGCGACTTCGAGCGGGGAGCAGACGAGGCCCTTCATGCCGGACGCGGCGGCGAGGCGGCCGAGGCGTTCGACTTGGGACTCGGGTGCGCCGGCGACGCCGATTTCGTTGAGGCCGGTCTGGTCCATCGAGGTCAGCACGGTGACGCCAAGGAGAAGGAGATTCGGGTTGGTCTTCTGCTGTGCGGCGACGGCGGCGCGCATCATCTCGGAGCCGCCGGCGGTGTGGAGCGTGAGCATCTTGATCGGCAGCGGGCCGAGCGACTCGACGGCTTTGCCGACGGTGTTGGGGATGTCGTGCAGCTTCAGATCGAGGAAGATGTCGAAGCCTTGGCTCGCGACTTCGCGCACGTAGTTCGGCCCGTAGGCGGTGAACATCTGGAGGCCGATCTTCACCCAGCGGAGCTGGCCGCGCAATTGGCGGAGGATCGGAGCGGCTTCTTCGCGGGTGGGGACGTCGAGGGCGAGAATCAGGTCGCAGGACATGCGGCGGGGAGGGCCACCACATATGGACACGAACCCGCGCGAATCAAAGAGAGAAATCCGGCGGGGTGATCGGCGGGGCGAGTTTTGGCTCGGAGGCGGGGCGCGGGTGTGGCTCACTGCGCGGCGTGCGCGTGACCGTGTTCAGCCCGGCCAAGATCAACCTCTCGCTCGCCATCACCGGCCGGCGGGCGGATGGATTTCACGATCTCGTGTCCGTGACGGCGCCGTTGCAATTCGGCGATGAGCTCACGGCGGAGGAAGTCGACGACCGGAATCCAGAATCCAGAATTCAAAATTCAGAAGACGGAAGATTCTCGCTCACGTGCGACGTGGCCGAGGTGCCGCTTGATGAGTCGAATCTCGTGCTGAAGGCCGCGCGGCTGTTCGCGGCGACGACGGGGTGGGGCGGGGCGGTGAAGTTCTCGCTCACGAAGCGCATCCCGATGGGTGCGGGACTCGGCGGCGGCAGCAGCAACGCCGTGGCGGCGCTGCGGGCGCTGAACCAGATCAGCGGCGCGCGCGCCGACGAAGCGACGCTCGAGCGGATGGCGGCGCAGCTCGGTTCGGATTGCGTGCTGTTCCTGCGCGGTGCGCCGGTCGTGATGCGCGGACGCGGCGAACGCGTGGATCTTTTGCCCGCGGCGGCGCGGGCGCGGTTGAGCGGGCGGGCGGTGCTGGTGTTCAAGCCGAGTTTCGGCATCGCGACGCCGTGGGCCTACGGTCGCCTGGTCGCGCGCGGTGGAGATTACCTGCCGGCGGCGGAGGCCGAGGCGCGCTTGGCTGCGTGGCTCGCGAGCGACGCGCCGGCGGAGGAACTTTTGTTCAACAACATGGAGCCGGCGGCGTTCGAGAAATACGTCGCGCTGCCCGTGCTGCTCGCGCGGTTGCGGAGCGAGTTCGGGCTCGCGCCGCGGATGAGCGGCAGCGGCAGCGCGTGCTTCGCGTTGCTGCGCGCCGAGACGCCGCGCGCCGCAGTGATCGCCGCGATCCGCGACGCGTGGGGTCCGACGGCGGTCGTGATCGACACGCAATTCACCTAGTTGGGGGTTGACCGCGCCGGAACCGGTGCGGTTAATCGCGGCGCTCCCGCCGCATGGAACACCGCGGAAAAACTGAGACCGTCATCCGGGGCATCGCCGCCTCCCGGGGCATCGCCTATGGTCAGGTCTTCCTTTACCTCCAGAACGAACTGGAGATCCCGCGCTATACGGTCGATCCGACGAAGCGCGTGGCGGAAATCTCGCGCTTCGAGCAGGCGCTGGTCACGACGCGACGCCAGATCGCGCAGATCCGTCAACAGGTCTCGAAGAACCTGAGCGAGGAGGAGGCGATCATCTTCGACGCGCACCAGATGGTGCTCGAGGACCAGGCTCTCATCGGCGAGACGATCCGCGATTTCGAGGCCACCGGCCTGAACATCGAGACGTGCTTCAACGCCGTCGCGCACCGCTACATCACGGCCTTCTCGGAGATCGACGACGAGTATCTGCGCGAGCGCGCGGCGGACATCAAGGACGTCACCCGGCGCGTGCTGCACACGTTGCTCGGCCAGACGGCGCTGCAGTTGTCCGAGCTCGTCGAGCAACGCATCATCGTCGCGCACGACATCTCGCCCTCCGAGGCTGCGGGCATCGACCGCAGCTCGGCGCTCGGCATCGTGACCGACGCCGGCAGCCGCACGAGCCACGCGGTGATCGTGGCGCGTTCGATGAAGATCCCGTCGGTCGTCGGCGCGCGCGATCTCACCAAGTTGATCAAGGACGGCGACTGGGTGATCGTCGATGGTTACGACGGCATCGTCATCGTCCACCCGACGCAGTCCACGCTCTTTCGCTACGGCAAGATCCAGAAGGAGCGCAGTTCGTTCGAAAACCGCCTGCTGGCCGCCAACGAGCTGCCGGCCGAGACGATCGACGGCGTGCACGTCACGCTCCGCGCCAACATCGAGAAGGCCGAGGAGGTCTCGCTCGTGCAGCGCTACCGTGGCGAAGGCGTCGGCCTGTATCGCACGGAGTTCCTCTACCTCAGTTCCCCGCGCCTGCCCACCGAGGAGCAGCAATACGAGAACTACCGCGCCATCGCCGAGGGACTCGCGCCTTCGCCGGTGACGATCCGCACGCTCGACAACGGCGGCGACAAGCCGTTGCCGAGCAACCCCGAACTCATCGGGCCGGAGACGAATCCCTTCCTCGGCTTCCGCGCCATCCGCATGTGCCTGGAGAACCCGCAGCTGTTCAAGCAACAGCTCCGCGCCATCCTCCGCGCCAGCGCCCACGGCAAGGTCGAGGTGATGTATCCGATGATCGGCTGCGTGGAGGAACTCGCCGCGGCCAACCGCCTCCTCGAGGAGGCGAAGGCCGAGTTGCGCGAGCGCGGCCAGGCCTTCGATGAGAAGATCCGCATCGGCACGATGATCGAGATCCCGAGCGCCGCCATCGCCTCCGACCTGCTGGCGCCGCATTGCCAGTTCTTCAGCATCGGCACCAACGATCTCATCCAATACCTGCTCGCCATCGATCGCGGCAACAACCGCATCGCGCACCTCTACGATCCCGTGCACCCGGCGGTGTTGCGCATGCTCAAACACGTCGTCGACACCGCGCACCGCGCCGGCGTGAAGGTCAGCGTCTGCGGCGAAATGGCTGGCGACCCGATCTACGCGCCGTTGCTGGTCGGCCTCGGCGTCGATGAACTTTCGATGACGCCCCCGCTGCTGCCCGCGGTGAAGTTCCTCGTCCGCTCGATGAAGTTCAGCGAGGCGAAGAAACTCGCCGAGGACGCGCTCGCGCAGACCGACTCGAAGAAGACCGGTGAGCTCATCGAGGCCTTCTACCAACGGCATGTGACCGTGGACTGAGCCCGGCAGCGGGCCGCGTCGTCCGCAGGGCGAAGGCAAACGATAGGGAGGAAACGCCACGCCATGAGCGGCGGCCGCGTTGCGCTCGTGGCATGCTGGTCGGGTCAGCGGCCGCGTCCGGTGTTCGGCGGGGCCGCGGAGAAATTACCCCCATGAGCAATATCCAACCCAAGGGTGTCATCGGCATTTTGACGGGCGGCGGCGACGTCCCCGGACTCAACCCCGCGATCCGCGCCGTCACCATCCGCGCGCTGCGCGAAGGCTACAAGGTCATCGGCATCCGCAAAGGTTGGGGCGGTCTCGTCACGATGATGCGCGACCACGCCGCCGATAACTCCGAGTGCTACGTCCACCTCACGGAGGAGATCGTGAACCGCGCCGGGCGCACCGGCGGCACGTTCCTCCACAGCTCCCGCACGCGGCCCAGCCACGTGCCGAAGAGCGCCGTGCCCGAGCACCTGAAGTCCACTTACGCCAAGGACACCAATGACCTCACGCCCGAGGTGTTGAAGAATCTCGAGTGGCTCGGCATCGACCACCTCATCCCCATCGGCGGCGACGACACGCTCAGCTACGGCGTGCACCTGTTCCGCCAAGGCGTGAAGGTCATCGCCATCCCGAAGACGATGGACAACGACGTCCCCGGCACGGACTACTGCATCGGCTTCAGCACCTGCGTGTCGCGCACGATCAGTCTCGTGAACACGCTGCGCACCTCGGCCGGTTCGCACGAACGGTTCCTCGTCGTCGAAGTGTTCGGACGCTACGCGGGCTTCACCGCGATGCTCCCCACGATGGCCGGCGCGGCCAACCGCTGCGTCATTCCTGAGTGGAAGTTCAACATCGAGCGCCTCACCGAGCTGCTCGTCGCCGACCGGAAGAACAACCCGAGCAAGTATTCCATCGTGCTCGTGTCCGAAGGCGCGTCCTTCGAGGGCGAGGAAATGGTGTTCGAAAGCGCCGAGAAGGACATGTTCGGCCACGCCAAGCTCGGCGGCATCGGCGACATGGTGGCGTCGCGCCTGAAGGACCTCTCGCCGCAGTTAAACCAGGGGAAGAAGATCGACTGCATCAACCAGCGCCTCGGCTACCTCGTGCGCGGCGGTGATCCCGACGCGGTGGACTCGATCGTGCCGATGGCCTACGGCAACCTCGCGCTCGACCTCATCATGCAGGGCATCCACGGCCGTCTCGTGGTGTTGAAGAACGGCCGCTACGACAACCTGCCGATCGAGGTCATCACCTCGACCAAGAAGCTCGTGGACGTGCCGAAGTTCTACAACACGGAGCGCCTCCGCCCGCACTACCACAGCTTCGAGATGCGCCCGCAGTTCATCATGACGAGCGAGTGAGGCGCGGCATCGCGCCGCGGGGAAAAACGGCGGCGCCGCTCAGCGGGCGGGCTTCACGCCGCTGGCGAGGAGCGTTTCGAAGTTCGGTTCGACGGGCTCGCGCGCGGCGATCATCACGTCGACCTGCTGGAAGCCGGCCTTCTTCAGGAAGGAGTGGAGCGCGCTCTCCTTGAAGCCGAGCCAGAGGTCGCCGTAGAGCTCGTGCGCCTTCTCGAAGTCATGCTCCTTCAGGTCGAGCACGAGGAGCTGGCCGCCCGGTTTGAGGATGCGGAAGGCTTCATCGACGGCGCGCTGCGGGTGCGCGGCGTGGTGCAGGGCCTGGGACAGGATGGCGAGGTCGACGGACTTGTCGGCGAGCGGCACCTGCTCGATGTCGCCGAGCTTGTAGGCGAGGTTGGCGAGGCCGTTCTTCTTCGCGAGTTCGGTGCCGACTTCGACCATCTTCGGGGAGTTGTCGATGCACCAGACGCGCTCGGCGCGGCGCGCGAGCAGCTGGGAGACGAGGCCCTCGCCCGCGCCGAGGTCGGCGACGGTGATGGCGGGCACGAGACGGAGCGCGAGGTGACCGAGCGCTTCCCACGAGCGGCCCGGGCAGTAGCCTTTGCCGAGACGGCCGGCGATGAGGTTGAAATACTGTTCCGAGACGCGCCGGCGTTTCTGGAGGATGCGGTCGAGGTTCTCGCGGTCTTCCTGGGACTCGGGCAGGTCCGCGACGGATTCGCAGGCGGCGAGGAGCAGGGCGCGGTGTTTCGGGGCGAGCGACGCGCGGAGGGAATAGAAGGCTTTCTTGCCCTCGCGGCGGTCGGAGACGTAGCCGGCTTGGCGGAGCAGCGCCAGTTGGGAGGAGATGCGCGACTGCGCCATGCCGAGGATTTCCTGCAGCTCGACGACGGCTAGCTCCTCGCGCGAAAGCAGCGCCAGCAGGCGCAGGCGCGTCGAGTCGGAGAGGACCTTCAAGCTGTCCCAAGAGTTATCCATGAGAGCGCATGCTATGGGGTGGCGAAGGTCGGTTTACAAGATTGGCCCGCGCGGACGCGGAGCGAGGCATTCAGGCGGTGCGCGGGGTCACGATCATCTCCATCGCCCAGCGGGGGCGGAGCGTCATGCGGCCGAGCGCTTCGACGCGGTGGCCGACGGGGAGGCGAAGCTGGTAACGTTGGGCGATCATGACGAACAGCATCGTGGCTTCGAGCAGGCCGAGGTGTTTGCCGAGGCAGACCCGCGGCCCGGTGCCGAACGGGATGTAGGCGAAGCGGTTGATCTGGGCGGCGTTCTCCGGAAGGAAACGTTCGGGGCGAAACTCGTTTGGCGCCTCCCACCAGAGTTGGTGGCGGTGGAGCACCCAGGAGGAAACGGTGATGAACGCGCCCTTCGGGACGGGGTGGTCGCAGACGACATCGTCGCCCAACGCCTGGCGGGAGAAGATGTGGACCGGTGGGTAAAGTCGGAGCGTCTCGTCGATAACGGCGCGGCAATACGGCAGTTGGTCGAGGTCATCGATCCCTGGGGGGCGGTCGCCCAGGACACGCGCGATCTCGGCATGCACCTGCTCTTCGACGGACCGGTGTTGGTCGAGGAGGTAGAAGGCCCAGGCGAGGGTGATCGCGGTCGTCTCGTGGCCGGCGAGGAAGATGGAGGCGACCTCGTCGCGGACGAGATCAGGCGACATCGGGCGGCCACGTTCGTCGCGGTAGTTGAACAGCATCTGGATCAGGTCATCGCGGCTCGGTTCCGCCCGGGCGCGTCCGGCGGCGATGATGCGATGCAGGACGCGGTCGAACTGCGCGACGGCCCGGCGACCCGCGAACATGCCGGGCCGGGGCACCCATGCCGGCAGGCCGAACAGTTCCGCGACATGCACGCGTCCCGCCGAGGCTTGGTAATCCTTGAACGCCTCGTAGAGGGTCCACGCTTCCGGGCCGAGCCGGTAGCCGAACATGATGCGTGAGATGACCTCGGCGGTCGTGAGCGTGAAGGGCTCGTTCACGTCGACGGTGAAGCGGTCGCCGCGCTCACTCCAGCCGCGCAGCATCTCGTCGCCGCAGGCGCGGATCACCTCGGCGTAGGGCGCAAGGCGGTTGGCGCCGGTCGCGGGCGACATCACTTTGCGCTGACGCGTCCACAGTTCGCCTTCGCTGACGAACAGGCCGTTGCCGAGCAGGGGCTTGAGCGTCGCGCTGTTGGCGGGGCTCTTGCGGTAGTTGGCGGCGTTGGTGACGAAGACCCGCTGCACGCCGGCGGGCGAGTTCACGATGAACAGTTTCCGGCCGAAGATGTTTTCGACGATGAATTCCCGCCGGTAAAAACTCTTGGGCCATGCCGCCACCATGTTGTCGCGCGCGAGGGCGAAGGTCTGGATGATTTCCCGGGCGTTGCGGAGAGAGGAGAGCATGGAGGTTCAGCGGGTGAACAACGCGGCGGCGCGCGCCATCCAGCCGGCGGGCAGGAAACGGGGTGTGACCGCGGTCAATTTGTTGACGAGCCCGGGGACGTGCACCGCTCGCCGCCGGAACATGGCGTCGAGGCCGGCGCGCGCCACGCGTTCCGGTGGCTGGAGGATCGCGCGGAAAATGGCGTTGGGTTTCTGCCCGGCGACCCGGAAGAAATCGGTGTCGGTCGGGCCCGGGCAGAGGACGGTGGAGCTCACGCCGCGCGGGCGGCACTCGTGGTCCAGCGCGCGGGAAAAGCTGAGCACAAAGGCCTTGGTCGCGGCGTAGGCTGCGTAGGAGGGCACCGGCTGAAAGGCGGCGGTCGAGGCCACCTGCAGCAGGTAGCCGCGGCGACGCTCCACCATGCGGCGACCGTAATGATGGGAGAGCTGGATCAACGCAGACACATTGAGCCGCACCATCGCGTCGAGCGAGTCAAGGGGGCGGTCGAGGAAGCGGCCCCAGTCCCCGCGCCCGGCGTTGTTGATCAGCACTTCCGGCGTGATTTGCCAGGCCTCGGTCTGCTCGATCAACCGGCGCGCGCCATCGGGGTCACTGAGATCGAGCGGCACGAGACGGATCTCGCGGCCCGGCGCCGCGAGGTCGCGAGCGGCGGCTTCAAGTCGCGACAGGGAACGCGAGACCAGCACGAGGTGGTAGCCGCGATCGGCGAGCTGGCGGGCGAACTCCAAGCCGATGCCGCCGGATGCTCCGGTGACGATCGCCCACTCGGTCGATGGAACCACGGGCGCCGGTTTCATGCCGCGGGAAAAGTCTCGGGCGCGCCGAGCCAGCGGCCGTCGGGTCCGATCAACTCGGCCGGACCGCGCGGCGCGGCAACGAGGGAGACGAAACTGAGCGGACCGCACGCGAACATGAAAAAGTCGTAGGGCGCGCGCACATCGTTGGCCATGAGGAACTGATAGTGCAGGCGGATCCACCGATGGCGGAAGCGGTGAAAGGTGGCCGGCGCGAGCATGTCGCGCACGTGGACGCGGCGCACCATCGGTCGACTGCCGGGCGGGTAATCGCGGCGCACGGCGAGCGAGACTGGATCGACCTTGTAGAAATTCAGCGCGTCCTCGCAGGCGTGGTATTCCGCCCAATCCAATCCCGAGGACGCCACCGCCGCGGCTGCGGCGCGGACGGCGCCGCCGCGAGGATGCAGTCCGATCTGCGCGATGAGGCTGCCGACGGTCAGGAGCCGCACGGGGACGCAGCGGCGCCCCAGCTCCGGTTGGCGCGCCAGCGCGCGGGCGAGGATGTCGAGCGCGAGCGTGCTGCCCCAACTGTGGCCCACGATCACGATCTCATCGACCGCCGGTTCCGCCGTGGCGGCCAGCAGAGAGGCGGAGAATTCCTCCAAGCGGCGCTCGAGCGCCGGCTGCGGAGGCCGGACGTAATCGTAGCCGAAACTCCACAGGTCGAGAGCCTGGGCGAGACGCCAGCGCCGGGCGGTGGCGAGGTAAAGCAGGGCGAACAAGGCCCCACCCACACCGATCCCGAGGGCGCCCCCCAGCCAGTAGCCGACGGCGGCGCTCGCCCCGCCGAACAAGGCCAGGACACCGTAGGCGAAGCCGAAGAAAACGGTCACCGGCCAAAACCGTTGGAAATACCGCCACACCGTGCCGGTCGCCAGAAAGTCCACCGCCGTGAGGGCGGCTCGCCACAATCTCCGGACGTGAGGGCGCGCGAGTTCCTCGCGGACGAGGTCATCCCAACGCCAGACACGATAGCTGGTCGTGCATTCCCAATTCGGACCGGCGGCCGTCGCGGTCCAAGTTCCCAGCCGTTCGCCGACCGTGGGTGCCGGATCGGTGGTGGCGCGGAGATTCCAGTTCCGGGCGAAACGCTCCAACTCGCGGGCGAACAGCCGATGCTGCTCCGTCGGAGGCACGAAATCGTAGCCGCCCAAATGGAAAACGATTCGGCGTCGCACCGGCCGGGATGGACTCGGGACGCTCATCAGCCGGTGCGGTGGGCGTGCGACGGGAGCGGGACGGACATTGGCGTCGGTCTATTGAAGCACCGGGGCGAGGCGAGGAATCTCTTGCGGGCGGCGCTGCGTTGACCCCGGGGCGCGACGGCGCAAGCTGCGGCTCGATCCTCCTCCCCTATGGAAAACACTCCTCCTCCCTACGCTGCACCCGCGGGCGCGCCGGAAGACAAGACGGCCGCCATCCTCAGTTACCTCACGGTCCTCGGCTTCATCGTCGCCGTGGTCCTGCACGGGCAGAAAAAGACCGCGCTCGGCGCGTTTCACTTGCGGCAGGCGCTCGGCATCTACCTCACGGGCGTGGTGGCGAGCGTGTTGAATTTCGCGCTGATGTTCATCCCGTTCCTCGGGTGGGCCGCGATCATGGTGGTCTGGCTGTTCCTGCTCGCGTGCTGGCTGATGGGCCTCATCGCCGCCGCGCAAGGTGAGCGCAAGCCGTCGCCGTTGATCGGCGAGAAGCTGCAGCAGCTGCTCGGCACCGCGTTCGACTGAGCGGGGGCGCTGCGCTCAGAGCAAGGCGCGCGCGAGCAGACCGAGTTGCCAGAGGCCGAGGGCGGCGATGCAGCCGCCGGAGATCACGTGGAGCACGTGCAGCGTGTTCGCGTGCAACCGGTCGCGCAGCACACCCGCGCCGAGGCTCAGCGCGAGCCACCAGAGCGCCGACCCGAGAAACACCCCGGCGACCAACTCCAGCGCGTGCAGCGGGCCGGTCGAATCAGCACCGAGTCCGACGCCCGCGAAGATCGCGAGGAACGCGAGGATCGTGGCCGGGCTGGTGAGCGTGAGCGCCACGGTGGAGAAGTAGGCCGCGCTGAGGCTGCGTTGCGGCGGCGGGGGCGGCGCGCAGTCAGGGTCGTTGACCGGAGCTTTGGCCAGGGCGGTCTTCAGGCCGAGGAACAGGAGGAAGAGTCCGCCGATGAGTTGGAGCCACCGCTCGTTCTCGATGAGGAAGGTGGAGATGGCGGTGAGGCCGAAGGCGGCGACGAGTCCGTAGAGCGCATCTGCGGTGGCGGCGCCGAGCCCGGAGACGAAGCCCGTGACACGGCCGTAGACCAGCGTGCGCCGGAGGCACAAAAAGCCGATCGGGCCGACGGGGACGGCGATGGCGAATCCGATGAGCAGGCCTTTGAAAAACATTCCGCGCGGTGGGGTCCGAGGCGGGCAGCGTTCCGCGATTGCGCGCGCCTGACAAATAAAAAGGCCGCGAGCGGACTCGCGGCCTCGGAAGGGATGGAGGGGTCGCTCAGGCGCTGGCGTAGCGCGAGATGGAGGCGACCTGGTATTCGTGCTGCGCGCCGCCGATCTTGAGCTTCACGTGCTCGCCGACCTTCTTGCCGAGGAGGGCCTGGCCGAGCGGCGTCTTGTAGGCGATGACGTGGTTTTCCGGATCGGAGTCCCAAGCGCCGGCCACGGTGTAGCGGACGGCCTTGCCGTTGGTGACGTCGCGGAGGTCGACGATGGTGCCGACGGAGATCTGGTCGGTGGTGGCGTCGGAGAAGTCGGAGATGCGGGCGCGGGCGAGGTCGCGTTCGAGCTGGGCCTTCTGGGCCATGAGCACGGACTGGTCCTGCTTCGCCATCTTGAATTCGGAGTTCTCGCGGAGGTCGCCGTGCTCGCGGGCGGCGGCGATGGCCTTGGAGTTGTCCGGGATGCGCTTGGAGACGATCTCCTCATACTCGGCGCGCTTCTTCTCGTAGCTGGCGCGGGAGACGATGAGCTGCTCGTCCTTCGCCTCGGCGTCGCCGGCGACGAGCGCCTGGAGCGAGGGGAAGAGTTTGATGAAGCGGGCGAGGAGGGACTTCTTGGTGAGTTCCTCGAAGCCTTGGTTGAGGAGCAAGGTGTTCGCGAGGTCGCGGGCGGTCTCGGTGTCGGCCGTGGCGAGGAGGTCGGAGATGAGCTCCGGATCGTCGCTGAGGGCTTCGGCCAGCGGGATGCGGCGCGTGCCGGCGGACTGCAGCGCCTCGTAGTCGATGGCGAAGAAGATGGCCGAGAGGAGGCGCGGCGTGACGAGATTCTGGAGGAGCTTCGCGAACTTCTTCGAGTGGCGGTTCTTGATGACCCAGAGGAGCACCGGGGCGCGGAGGTTCTGCTCCGTCTTCCAGCGGGCGAGGGTGGTCGCGAGTTCGTCGGATTGGCCGTGCTCGACGAGGAAGTTGATGCACTCGGTGGTGAACTTGCCCTGCGAGGTCTTGAGGAGGGCGAAGACGACTTCGCGCCACTCGAGCGGGTGCGTCTCCTTCACTAGGTCGAGGAAGCGGCCCTGGAAGTGGACGGGGATCTTCTCGGCGATGGCGGTGAGGCCGCGCACTTCCTTGATGAGTTCCGACTGCGGCGGGTTGAGGCGGGCGGAGTCGTGGCCGAGGATGCGGGCGAGTTCGTCGCGCACGAAGGCGCCGTAGAGGCGCTCGGCGGCGTCGATCTGGTTCGAGTCGCGGACGGCTTCGGTGAGGCCGTCGAGGACCTTCTGGAGGCCGGGCTTGGACTCTTCCTTGATGGAGGCGGCGAGGAGGTCCTCGGCGAGAGTGATGCGGCGGCGGGCCGAGCGGGTGGCGCCGAATTGCTCGAGGATCTCATCCTCGGCGGAGACGGGCTCATCGCGCAGGACGTAGACTTCGGTCTTCTTGGCCGGGACGCCGACGCGCGGGTCCTTCACGAGCTGTTTCTTAACGTTGGCGAACCAGCGCTTGAACTTCTCCTCGCCGACGACTTGGGCGAGGACGCTTTCCACCTCGATGGCGGAGGCGGCTTGGCTCGGGTAAGCGGCGAGCGTGTCGATGACGAGTTGGACGGGGTTCTCGTCGATGAGCGCCTGGACCTTGGCGGCCTCGGTCTCTTTGCGCGCGAGGATGTGCTTCGCGGGCAGGACATCCATCGTGTTGACGCAGAAGGCCGGATCCATCGCGTGGCCCTTCTTGGTCTTGAAATCGATGACGAGGCGGTTGGCCGACTCATCGTAGCTCTTGATCTGACCGAAGCCCCAGCTGCGGTGGACGACGTAAGAGCCCGGTTCCATCGCCTCCAATTTGGCTTTCGACGCCTTCAGGGCGGGATTTTTGGCGGTGATAGCGGAAACGGCTTCGGAATTCATATTTGCGTAGCGACTCGTTGAACCGACAAGTTCAGTCCGTAATGCCCAATACTGTCAAACAGGGTTTTCCAAAGCCCCGGTCTCGCGTGCTCAAACCCGGTGGTGACGGTTGGGAGACCGCAGTGCTGCTCGCCGAACGCTGGCTGGCGACGCAGGAACGCGTGGATGCTTTGCTGGAACAACTTACGCCCGGCTTGCCGGCACAGGAGCGCGCCCGCGCGCAGCACCTCTTCTATGGCGTCGTGCGCTGGGCGGACCGGATCGACAAGGCCTTGGCGGGCTTGATGGCCCGCGCGCCGCGCACCCGGGTGCGGGCGGTGCTGTTTGTCGCGGGCTTTGAGCTGCTCGAAGGCGGCGCGGAGGTGGCGCAAGTCGTCCACCACGCCGTCGGCAAGGCCAAGACCGTTGCGAGCCAGAAGGAGGCCGGCCTCGTCAACGCCGTCGCCCGCAAGCTTTCCGCCCGATTGGCCGAGAAACCATCCTCCGTCGCCGAAGCCGCCGCCCACCCGGAGTGGTTGGTCGCGCGGTGGGAGCGGCAGTTCGGCGCCGCCGCCACCGGCGAGCTGCTCGAATGGAACCAGCAGCCCGCGCCGGTCTACGCGCGTTGGCGCCAAGCGGCCGATGCCGCGGTGCCGGAATTCCTCGCGCCGACCAAGTGGCCGGGCTTCTTCGAGGTGAAGGCCGGGCATTGGGAAGAGGTGCGCCGACTCGCCCACACCGGCGCGCTGTATCTCCAGGATCCGTCCACGCGCCTTTGCATCGAACTGCTCGCGCCGCAGGCCAACGAGACCATCCTCGACGCCTGCGCCGCCCCCGGTGGCAAGAGCCTCGCGATCGCCGATGCCATGCAGACCGGCCGACTCATCGCGCTGGACGAACCCGGCGCCCGGCTCGATCGCTTGAAAGAAAACCTCACGCGCGTGCCGAGCGGCGTCCAAGTGGCGCTCATGCCTGGCGACCTGCGCGCGGCCGGTCCGCGGTTCTTCAAGGAATTCAACCTGCCCGAGACTTACGACGCCGTGCTGCTCGACGCCCCGTGCTCCAACACCGGCGTGATGCGCCACCGCATCGACGTGAAGTGGCGGTTGCGCGACGGCGATTTCACCCAGCACGCCGACCAACAGATCGCGTTGCTGCGCGCGGCGGCCCGACTCGTGCGCCCGGGCGGGCGGCTCGTCTATTCCACGTGCTCGATCGAGAGCGAGGAGAACGAAGCCGTCGTGAATCGCTTCCTCGCCGCGGCCGGGGGCGCGTGGAAGCTCGAGCGCCATGTCCTGGCTTTCCCGTGGGTCGACGGCCACGACGGCGCCGGGGCGTTTCTGCTGACGAAGCAGTAAGCGGTAAGCGAGAAGCTTTAAGCGCTCAGCTGTAAGCAAGAGGCCGGCTCCGCTTTCAGGAGCTTACCGCTTATCGCTGCCTCCGCCTCACGGCACCAAGTCGAAGACTGGAATCTCGCGGTCGAACTCGCGCGTGCCGGCGAGGAACGTGAGCGTCACCTTCGCGGCGGTGGCGACGAGATCGGAGAACCGCTCGAAGCTCCACGCCGTGACCGGCTCGCCGTTCACGCGGACGATCACTTCACCTGGTGAAACTCCCAGCGCGCTCGTCGGCGTGTCCGGCACGATGCCGACCACGCGCCAGTAGGCGGGCGCGCGCGCGACCGCGAGACCGGTGCTGCGCCGCGACTCGGCCCCGACCAGGCCGTCGGTGTCGCGCGCGAACGTCACGAAGTTCCGACGCTGGTCGAACGTGATCACGAAGTGGCGGAGGATCTCGCCGCCAAGCGAGGAGACGCCGGTGGTCAGGTCGGTCACCGGCGACGCGAGCGTGTGGCCGCCGAGCAGCAAATCCTGCCGCAGACGCCCGACGAGTTGCTCGTGTTCGCCCGCGAGCGTGACGACCGTCGCGCCGACCCGCGGCCCGAACGTGAAGCGCGGATGCAGGCCCGCCGGATTGAGCGTGAGCGCGCCGTCGCTGCCGGAGTCGATCAGGACCGAGAAGGACTCGTTGCCCATCTGCACCGGTACGAACGGCACGCGCTGCTCGTTGCTGAAGGCGATCGTCGAGGCGCGCGGATCGAGGCGCACGATCGGTTCGACGGTGTCGGGCTGCGGCGCCAGCACGAGGCGGCGGCCGGGGTAGTCGAGCGTCAGCAAGTGGTCGCGAAACAGCGGGAATGCCAGCAAGCCGTCCACGGTGAAGCCGAGGCGTTCGCTCAAGGCCGTGAAA
>JACCDX010174490.1_pt1 | contig 21035 bp, 20 predicted proteins | sample 7449681 | NCBI WGS metagenome assembly JACCDX01 (sample SAMN15323450, study PRJNA562643) | freshwater metagenome | isolation source: river surface water | place: USA:Blue River Watershed | collected 2017-08-18
GAGCCGTTTGGGGCTGCAGCCTGGCGCTGAGCCAAAGCCTTAGCAATCTTATCGTGATGCTTGCCCATGTTACTTGTTAAGATAATCTTCTAGCGCCTTGATGATGACGCTGGTAACGGTAATTTTCTCTGCCTTAGCCTTCTTCTGGACAGCGGTCCATAGGCTATCGGAGACGCGGATAGTACGCGTTGGTGTCTTAGGTGCGTTAGGCATCTTACCAGTATACCTTCCCAACGATTATCGTTGGGTGTAAAGCTCTCCCCCAAGGACTCGAACCTCGATAGGCGGAACCAGAATCCGCAGTCTTGCCAATTAGACGAAGGGAGAATGGAGCGGTTGACGGGGCTCGAACCCGCGACCTAGACCTTGGCAAGGTCTCGCGCTACCAACTGCGCTACAACCGCATTGCTGCCCCACCTGGGCTCGAACCAGGGACCTAGCGATTAACAGTCGCTCGCTCTGCCAGCTGAGCTATAGGGCATTAAACATTTGCTGCTAGTAAAAACTGTCTCAAACTACCAACACTCAATGGTACCCCACCATCCTCAGTCATGCCAGTGCCGTCAATGATGGCGCTAGCAACAGAGTTCTTCTGCTGCAGCGCCTCATGCTGACGTTCTTCGATTGAGCCAGAGATAAGGATATCTTGGATTACGATTGTGGGCCACGTGGAGGACGCTCTTTGAATACGACCATTCCTTTGCGTAGCGTTTCCTGAACTCCAAGGTAAATCATAGTTGATAAGCAGGTTAGCAGCAGGGAGGTCCACACCGTAGCCCCCAGCATCAGAGCTAACAAGAACACGAACAGTGGGGTCAGTGTTGAAGGCAACTTTGTTATCTTCTTTGGTTTTAGCATCTAGTTTTCCCGAGTACTTTCTACACATGTCAACGCCCAGTGCGTCAACAATCTTGTCCAACATATCAACGTAGGTAGCAAATATAACTACCTTGTTGTCTTCGCTTTGTTCTAGGTGGTCTTTTACATATTGAACTAGGTAATCTAATTTAGGAGAGTTGGTTAAGCCGTCTAGCTTTCCAGTATCTACTAGCTCTGCTATGTACGCAGAACCTTCTCCGCTCATTTGTTTAAACTTATTAGCGCTTGATGTTAGTAGTTCTGGGTGTGAGCAGAGCATCTTTAATGCCCCAATCTTAGACATAATCTTTCCACGCATCTCATCCTCAGGCCCACCTCTACGGGACTCAACACCGTAGTGGGCTAGGAGATTAAAGTTGTGGCCGAATAAATCCTGTGCTTCATCTAAGTCACTAATTAAATCTGAGGTTATCTGGCTATATAACTTAGAAGCTTTGCGGTCAAAGAAAATCTTTATAGGGTCTTTGTGGATAGTGTCTGGAAGATAGGGAGCAACATCTGGGTCCTTCTGTGCCTTACGTACAGAAGCATCTTTCATCTTCTCATGCAGGGTCTTTAGGTTACGGTAATACTGTGGCGCACCCCAAGAGTTTCTTACAATAAAAGCAGCGTCAAAGATGTCAAACCTACCAAGTACGTTGGCGTCAACGAACTGCATAATGCTATACAGCTCTTCAGGCTTACCGTTTTCAATAGGTGTACCAGTGAGTGCAAATCTAAAAGGCGCATTGATTAACTTCTTTACTGCTCGTGAGCGTTTGGATTTGAAGGATTTGATGGCTGTGGCTTCGTCGAGGACAACGAATCCTCGTGGTAAGTCTTTGATGGTATCCCAGTCGTTAACAACTTGCTCGTAGTTAAGAACGATGTAATCAACCCCCGTAGTCCGCCAGTCCATTGCTTCGGCATACTGCTCTGCTCTTTTCTTCGGCGTTCCATCAATGACCAAAGCTCGTGAAGTTCCATTAGTAAATTTCTCAATCTGATTAGCCCACTGGTATTTGAGGCTAGACAGACAAATTATAAGCCCTGGCTCGGTAATGCGGTTCTCATCCATCAGACGTTCTATAGCAGCAATAGTTAATACAGTCTTACCTAGACCAAGGTCGTAGGCAACCAACATCTTCTGGCGCTCGCACATGCGGTCGACAGCCTCAGGCTGGTACGGAAGAAGGGTGCCTGTAAAGGTCAAGCGTCTCTCCTCCAGTGAAGATAAGAGCGGATGTAAACAATCCCGTAGGCAACAGCAGCAACAATAAACCCATATTGGTTTGTTACTAAAGCGTAGACAATCCAAAGACATTCATTGAGACAGAGGATTAGCCATCCCCAGATAGTCTTTCTACCTACAAAGAAAATACCAGTTACGCCAATTGTGGCTAATATCCAAGACCAATACTGCATCATACGTACGCTCTCATCCGTGTCTGAACTAATGACTTTAAGTCTTCTACTGTACCATTGTTGACAAATATCTGGTCAACGCTGTACCCATCCATCTGGGACTCAGACACATGCTCGTTAACTGCGTTAACGCCTACACGCTTGATGCGCCACATCTGTGCGCCAGCATACTGCTTGATAGCATCAGCCTCGTTGGTAAATCTAACATCGGTTATAACAACCTTGTCAGTAGGTTCAAGCCCCATCAATGCTTGAGATACCCAGAAGTCTTCTCCAAAAGTATTGCGAGCGCCTACCCCTAAGTTCTGCAAAAGGGTTCGAACTTCTGGAAAGGCTGTCTTTGCTACATCCCAGCCGTAACCATCAACTACTCCTCGTAATCTGTATCCACCATCTTTAACAGTAGGGTTCATCTCGTGAAGTAGTTTGCGGATAGGGTCAGCAAAAGCTACACGTCGATAACCAAAGTGCTCAATAAGAATATTGGCAACGGTATCTTTTCCAGACTGTGCGTATCCTGTAAGTCCAATAATCAAAGTACCGCCTTCTTTCCGTGAACCATGTGACGAGCATTATCTAGGCCGTACTGTATCTCGGCTTTGCTCATTCCGCCAACATCTTTCATGTCGGTCTGCTCATAGTTAAAGAACCAAGCTTCCTTGCCATACTCCTGACATAGGATTAAAAGGTTGACAGATGACTCACGCCCAGAGGCGTCGTTGTCCATAGCAAAGATAACCCTATCGGCTCCCCTGATGACGTTGAACTGTTGCATTGAGACTATAGAACCGTAGGTACTAACACCCCCCTTGATACCTACAGATGCTAAGCGCACAACGTCTAATGGAGACTCAACAACAATCATGTCTCCGCCTGTGTATTGTTTGAAACCAAATAAGGAATTACTTTTCTGTACGCCAGTAGGTTGGTTTCTAAAGAACCTAGACTTGTGACCCTTCTCCTGCCATCCCAAAAGCTTGTGGGTGTACGGGTCACGGATAACTGTAATCCAATTGCTGTGGCGGTTATCCCATAATACTTCGTAGTCTGCTGCTGCCGAAGCTGTTAGACCTCTGGCTTTTAATGCATCGTCTGGTGGAGTACCAAACGCAGACAGCATCGACTCAGTTATATAAGTTAACTCTTCAAATACTTTTTTAGGCTTTACTGCTTTTTGTAATGCAGCACTAAGGTTTGTTGTTCCATCTTCAAGCCATTCCTTAGATTTGTCGAAGTCCCATTTTTGAATATAAGAGACCAAGGACAACAGTCCGCCTTTGAAGTGGCATGAAAAACAGATATGCGCACCTGTGTCTGAGTTAATCCACCATGATGGGTTACGGTCTTCATGACCTGTACGCTCAACGTGTGCTGGGCAATAACCTTGGATTTCGGAACCTCTAGTAGAGACAACTTCAATACCTAACCTTTCAAGAGTGTCTTCCATTTCTTCTATGGTCATAGGTCATTTCCATCAATCTCACGGAACTGTCCATTGTTCCAATCCCACATAAGTGATACTTCTGCGCGACCAGAGTTACGGCTGTCAAGAATCTTTAATAGACGTGTGTCGTCTACCGCTTCATCCTCACGCTGTAAACCAAACAGGACATCGGCGTCCTGATGGAAAGATGATGAGTAACCAATAGAGTCGGCAGTTACCTGACCCTTGCTCATCTTCCACTTCAATGCCTGAGTTGATACAACGATAGGCACTTTAAACTTTTGAGCCATGCGCTTTAGGGAGCGGGTGATGTTAGTGATAGCAATAGGTTCGTTTGACTTACCTGTCTGCTCATCAATCATCAAGTAGGTACCATCAATAAATACTATGTCTGGGTGCAGGACTTGAATCTTGCTAGCAATACCTGTCACTGTCATACCTGATGCTGCATCAACTAACCAGAACTTCTCACGCATCTTTGTAATGTTCTCAAGCTTCTGCTTGTAACGCGCTTCTTCTTCTGGTGTAAGCAAACCGTTGATAAGTCTGCTGTGGGAGATGCGAGCTCTCATAGCATCGTAGCGTGTAATCTGCTCATGGTTGCTCATCTCAAAAGACTGGAACATAACTTTCTTGTCTTTCATGTGAACGTTCTGTGCAATCTGTAATGCAAGTGTGGACTTACCAGTCTTAGGTGGCGCAACAATAACAATCAGCTGGCCGTCTTGTAGGCCTCCTGTTGCTAGGTCCATGGTAGGGAAACCTGTTGGTACTCCTAGAAGCCCTGGGTTGTTCTTGCGATACTCGTACTCATCCCAACGTGATAGTGGGTCGTCTGTTACATCTAGGTCGCTGCTCTTACTTAACCCATCTTCTTCAAGACTAGAGATACCGCTCTGCAAAGTAAGCAGGGCAGTCTCGTGGTCCTGTGCATCAATAAATTTGATAGCACCATCAATCATCTTGATAGTGGCTGCCTTGCGGCGCTCTGCAACAACAGAGTCAATTAAGTAATCTAAGGAGTCGTGGACATCAACTAACTTATAGTTAGGGAAGTTTTGTTTGATGACGTCAAGGCTAGGTACCTCAGCGTAAGAAAAGAAATGCTCACGTGTCAGTTTCCATACTTGTTTATTGTCTGGGTCAACGAACCAGGTGTCATGTACACCGCGTTCAAATAGAAGTGTTAAGTCGCGGTCAGCAAGAACTTTGCTTAGTAGTTTAGTTTCATTGTTCATAAGCCTTTAAAGTCTCGCCCCCAGTGCCCGTATCGTAGAAGTCTTGATTGTATATCAACGACACCTACAACTTCGGGTCTGAGAGGTAACTCAGATACCAGATGGTTGACCGTGTCGTATGCCGTAAAGTATCTAAACGGGTTAGTACCTGCTTTGTCAAGCTGGTCAACCAATGTAGATAAATCTTGTTCCGATAAATCATATGAGACAAGCTCTAATGTATAGCCTGTTCTATTTGTATACAGATACAACCAGCTAAGGATTGCTCTGTCAATCTTTTTATTTATCTTAACCGTTGGAAGTACTTTAAACTTCTTACCTTTAGTAATCTCAAGGGTCAAGAAAATGTCAGTGGTAACCAGTAGCCTTTTTGGTAACTCGTTACTAATATCCCCATGCTTCATGGGGTTAGAATACCTCTATCTTTCCAAACTTAATAACAAACTCTCTAAAGTTGGTATTAGATTGGCGGGCTTTTTCCGCGTCGTCCTTAGAAGCACGGCTAGAAATTTCTAGAGGATAGTTGCCGTTATTATTTTCAATACGTGTTTTTACAAACTTGACATGCTTGCAAGTGGCACGACCTTTAAACCCAGGGCATGTACAAAATAGTTTCTCAGTTCCTTCTTGAACTGATACTTCGTAGATACCTGGACCAGGTGTTTGAGTCTGGCTTAGGAAAACCTGTACCAGTCTGTACTCTTCATTCACAGCATTCCTCATTTACGTAGGTCTCCTTTTTGTGACACGACTGGTAAATAGGCAAACGCACCTCTTGCGAAACTCTCTGTAGCGTCTCCATAGAGGCCTGCCCAATCATTTAGTTCTACGTTTGTTGTAATGATAGTTGGTAATCCGTTGTTATATCTAGTACGCAAAAGATGATGGAGCATGTTCTTTTGCCACCCAGAGAGACCCGCATGTTCCTTGCCAATATCGTCTAAAACTAATACACGAATATTGTAGGCATCCGCTAAAGACTCACCTAGAACACCATGATAGAGGGTGTCCTGGTCATCTGTCGGCTCATTCATCATAGAACCTTTGAGGTTGAGGAAGTCGTTAAAGGTCATAAAGTAACAAGGCCTAATTAAAGACTCGCTAGCCTTTACATCAAAAGCCTCAATTGGCAGGGTCAGCATCATCTCTTGAATAGTCGACAAAGCTAAAGTAGTTTTTCCACGCCCTGGGTTGCCGTATAATAGAAGGCCTTTTCCACAGGATGGGTTTCCAGCGGCACGTACTACTCTGCCATCAGCAACAGCCTGAACCCAAGCACGTATCTTCTTAATGTCTTCTGGGTCTGATTGTTGGCAATCATCTAAAGTCCAACCCTGAAGTAGGTGTGGAATTCCTGCAGTCTGTATCCAAGCACGACGTCTAACCTTTTGCTCTTCTAACTTAAACATTAAAACCCTCCCAAGACTTAGACGCATCATACTTAAGTGCTGCAACATCAACATCGGTATTACTACTTCTGCGGATATCGGGAAGCATATCTGGTGCCTTCTTCGCAAACATACGCCATACCTTATCTGGGTTGTCAAGTGTTCTGTCGTGCTTGATAGTTGATAGGAATCTATCAATTAAAGTTTTTTCTTCTTCGCCGTTGGTGCCGTGCTTTTGACGGAGCAACTCAATAGCGCCATTTAAACCAGAGCGGTTAGTTGTCCACTCAGCGATGTGCCAAATTTGTTTCATCTGGTCCGCAAAGTATGTAGAGACCTGACTAGGTGTCCAGTCCTTAACATCACGACTAGCAAGTTCAATAACCTTATCTGCGTGACGGCTCTGACGTGACTCTTCCTTTTCGCGGCGCTTACGCTCGCGGTCCTTTGCCTTTAGTTCCGCCAAGTCATCAGGGTCAATTGGGTCCCCGCCTAACATTTGTTCTCCTATCTTTAGGTCCATAGTTTCAAAAGTTTCATTGTGGTCCGACTCCGTCGGACCCTCTTTTAATAAAGAATTTGTATATAGACTATTAGGATAATTAGCTATATTGCTATTCTGTGGAATGGAGTTGCCTTTTTTGGCATGCGGTCCGCGTTCCTTTTTGGCACTCCGTCCAGGTGCCTTTTCGGCATACCGTGATAGGTACTCTAGTCCCTCTTCGGTGATTAGCAACTGGCTCCAGTACTGCCCGCCCTGGCCTCTGCCCTTCTCTAGGGCCACGTAGCCCCTAGAACGGAGCTCAGACAGTCCTGAGCGGATTACCTTGACACCCGTCTGGAAGGCCTCAGAAAGGCCCTCAGCGCCCCGTAGAGCCCCGAACGAGCGAATATGTAGGAGTATACCTAGGGCTTTAGGGCTTAGTGGTTCCATTACCCTTAGCCTTCTCCAGCTCCTCTATAAAGACCTTGGCAAAGATACGGGCTATGGCTTCGATTCCCTGATAGAGATTGTCCATATCCTCGACTTCATCTTCTTCCTCGTCGTCGTCTTCCCAGTCTTCGTCGTCGTCTTCGTACTCTTCTTCTTCCTCTTCTTGAACAACCTCAGGCTCCTTTTTCGCTATGACTTCTTCCTTTGGAAACTCTGGCTCTTTGATTGCTTTGATATCTGGAGCAGCAGATATAGGCGCTAGACCATCGCTTAAATCAAAACAAGGAACATCATTCTCCTTGCACACCGCCAATATGTGCTGAGAGTCTTGGTCCTCGTCATCCCACAGGATAAAAGCAGATGTCTTAGAGCTCTTTAATTTCGATGCAGCTTCCTCGAAAGGCTTTACAGTTACGTTCATACTGGCCGCGGGGATGCCCTCATGTGTAGCATCCTCTGGAGCAAAGATTAAAATATCTTTCTGATTATCTTTTGCGTACTGGGCAGCAAAGACCTGACCCTGTGACGGCTTTGATTTATATGGGAGTACTAAAAATCCCTCATTACCATTTGCATAGTAATAATCTTCCATAAGGGCTTCGATGTTTGCCCGACTTGTTTCCCCGTTACCACCGACGATAACAAAGTACTTTTCCATAAGACCTCCTTGTTAGGAGACCCATACTACACAATTTCTTATTCTGGTCTAGTCGCGTTGATAACGGCTGGCTTGTATACCGCCACCCGCTCTACGATAGCCAGCAGCGCTGAGCCGAGAAACGCACCAGATACGGCATATAGTACGACTCCCTTGGTAGTTGAAATTTCAACTAACCAGCATGCCACGCTTGAGAAACTAATTGAGGAAATAGCGTTGGTAACCCTATTACTAATAAAAATACTTAGAATAGAAACTAGCGGTTCTATAACCGCAAGCATAAACGCTGTAAAGCATCCGATGAGTATTAGGTCTAGCATAGGGCTATCCTACTACGTCTTTGGTTGAGCAAGGTACACGGCATAGGAAGCACCTAGGCCTACGTACTCGTCAAGAGCTCCTGCGTTCATACGGCTTTCAATAGCAACACGGTTCTTGTAATAGTGGCTACGTCCAGCATTAGGAGCGCCGCCTTCCCAGAAGAGCTCAGATGTAGAGCTGAAGCCCACGCTACCGTCAAAGTACTCTAATACAAAGAAGCTATTTTCAAATAGAGCAGCATCTGTATAGATGATGTCTGAGGTTGCTGATGGGGTCCAAGCAAGCTGCACGTGTGCGTAAGCTGCGTTATCTGGAGCTACAGCTGTAACCGAGGCACGTGTCCAACCAGTAGCGCTGATAGGGAAAGCGCTTCCTGAAGCTGTGCTAATTACCGTCTTGCTTGAGTTGTACCAAACAATAGATGGGGTTACTGGGGTAGATGTCTGTCCAGCTTTTACATATACGCTGAAAGAATAGGCGGTCTCAGGATAGTGGATACCCATAAGGTCAGCCGTTGTTGTAGTTGACTTAACTAATACCTGTGTAGTTCCTGAAGAGGTAACCCTAAAGGCGTTTCCAGATTTGTAAACCTCTCCAGAGGTTACTGATGTTGGAGGAACAGTCGTACCAGTTGCAGAGTATGTGAGCTCGTTATCTCCCGCAGATAGCAGAGTCTTAACACCGTCAAACGGCGCACCCATATTTGTAACAACTACAGTATCGCCTGTCTTATATGTGTGAACCACAGATGTAATAAGGGTAGCGACGCTTCCTGATAGCTGCTTACTTGTAACGTTGTAGAAGTCAATATTAGGTTCGGCAGACCCGCTGACTACAGTAGCTGTTGCGTTAGTCACTGACCACGGTGCTGTAGGAGACTCAAATCTAGGGTTCTTAAGTTCGTTAATGCGGTTAGCTTTTAACGTCAGGTGGACAGTTCTAGCATCGTCATAGGATGTAGCTGTATCTGACTTTTCAAACTGCGCTGCGTCAATGAAGTGGTACTCATTAAGGCTGCTTGCTCCAGCGCTTGAGATAATAATTTGAGGAACAGCGTAATAAGACTCCTGAGCTTTCTGAACTGTTAGCTGAAGTCCTGAGCCAGTACCGCCTAGATAAGAGTTGTTAATAGTAAAGACGGTTGTTGTGTCTGCCCCAGCTCCACCGTTAGGGATAGATACAGATAGGACAACGCCACCGCTTACGAACACGTTTGCTAGAGGAGTGATTGTTGGAACTTTGCCCGATACATATTGCAAAGGAACGTTGGTATAAGAGCCGTTACCGTATCCAGTTCCACCACTTGTAATAGCATTTAGGAATAGTTTAGTTGGTGCAATGTCTGTTACGTATGGGCGAGCGCCTAGTGAGCCTACAGTGTTGCTTACGCCTGAGCCAGTAGTGGTTTCAATAAGAACACCAAAACGGTCGTACCATTTAACAGCTGCCTGCATAGAGCGAGAGGTTAAGTTAGACCCACTATAGAAACTAAATGTATATTCCTCACCGCTTGATACAGGGATACCCTCAGTAACAGCGTTGTTATCTCCACAAGAGATAAATAACTCCGCAGTTTCATTTAACGCGTTCTTTACAGCCAGCAAACCTTTTCTTTTATTAGGAAATAAAACTGGGGTTGTTGTTTCTACCCAAGGCTCAGGTTGAGGGAGGATGTAAGGAGCTTCATCAATTGCAAAGTTGTAAGCATTACGTATAGATACATCAGGTGAAGTTAAAGAGTATGAAATTGATGTTTCATCTACAGCAATAATAGTTGCTGGTGTTGTTGTCTTATTAAAGATAGGGTAAGGGACGTTAAAGATAAAAATCTTCATTCCTACTTTGTACCCGTGAGCACCTACGTATAAACGCCCAGTGTTTCCTACAACCGCTACCTGAGTAATTTCTTTTCTAGCTACTTGAGATAAGGTAGCGCTAGAGTTTGGAGATACCCAGTGGCCCACTCCTTCTTCAAAAGAAGAGTCGTTGTAGTCAAGCATGATGTTGTGGCTTACTTGAATACCCTCAGTTGGTGGGTTAGTTACTGTTGCATCTTTGTTCTCTACAACACCCCAGCCAGTAAACCCACGGACATAGTTACGGAGTCCGTCACGGCTTCCCTTTGATTTTTCTACAACAAGGGCGTCGCGTAGCAAAACTCGTGAGCGCTCAAAGCCAATTTCAGGTTCGTAGTTAAGACCAAACTGAGTTAGAAGTGGGGATAGAAGTACGCCAGGGGTTTTTTCTGGGTTGTATTTTTCTCTAGATATCTGAGCAAGTGACTTAATGTAGTCAAATTGAAATCCAAAAAGCCCTAGGAAGTTTCTTAGGTCTGCGTTATCTGTTCCAGAGTTTGCTGTGTATGGCTGTGTCAGCTTCATAGCTTCTGGGATATAGTCGTAAAGCTTTGTCTGCATGTTGTAGTTAAACACAGATAGGCCAGAAACACGTCCAGCAATTACCCATTGAAGCTGTGTTGTCTCTAGTACAAACACAGAGTAATAGAATATTCTAGGTTCGGTAGCTGGAAGCGTGTCATCAAAGAACTGAGGGTCTAAGCCACGGGTAGTATCAAATACAGTTAGTCCGTCTGTAATGTTTACAGGGTATCCGTATTTGTTTCTTACAATCTTGAGTTTAGCCCAGGCTCCAACAGGAGTAGTCCATGACAAAGTAATCTTTCCATAGGAAGTAGAAAGAGCCTGTAAGTCTTCGGCTACAAATGAAAGCGGAGAATCGGGACCATAGTAGCTTAGAGGAAAATCTAAACTGCTATAGTAATCAAGACCATAACGTGCCATTAGAGAGTAATACCTCCAGAAGCATTAACAGTTAGACTTGAGAGTGTTGGGAGTTCGCTCTTTGCACACTCAATATCGTTAACTTCATAGACAGTGATAGAACCAGTGGCTGCAGCAGTGCTAACGTTGTTAGCAAGCACCTCGTATGAGATGGTGTTAGAGCCCTTACCTGTTACACGAGCTACACCATTAAATGTGCTGTCTACTCCAGTAACAGATATAAATTGACCTACAGTTACATTGTGGTTAACAGATGTTGTAAGAGTTGCGGTTCCGCTACTCAATACCTTATTAGTTACAGTAAAGGTTTGGTCGTTAGCAGTTCTTACAAGCTTCTGTAGGTTAGCGCGGCTTACGCCTTCAACTCCGTCCATAGCTTTTAGTACATCAGAGTAGCTAATGTAGTCATTGAATACCACGTTATTAAAGTCAAATAGGTTTTGAACGGCTGCCTTTACCTCTTCTAATACCTTGTCTTGTCTGTATGTAGGTAGCACGATGATGCTTCCAGCAACAGTGACTGGCACATAAGCAGGTGGTTGCAAGGTCACAGTAGTTCCAGCAGGAATCTTATCTACTAGGTACTCATCAATTTCAGTCTTTAAGTTGTTAAAGACTACAGATGTGGTAATGCCGTCGCTCTGTAGACCGCTGTCTCCATAGGGAGCAAAGTAAACAGTAACGCTGCTATAAACATCAGCAACAGAGATTGCCTTAGCAACACCAGATACCTGAATTACCAAAGATGCGTAATCGCTAAGAGATACTGCTCGGTTCAGAGCTCTAATACTCTTAGGAGCATTGATACGAATAGAGTCTGTTGATTCTTCATCTGCACCGCCAGCAGCAGCACCAGAGATTAGCCCTGAGTCCTGGTTACTTACAGACAATCCGTTTGTTGCATTTGTCTTAATGTATTTAATAGTGTTAGCAGGAATGTTTCCTTTTGTACCTCCGCCTACGCGGTAGGTAGCTTCAAGGCTTACGCCGTTAAGCGGGATGCGTCCACTGATGCTGTCACCAAACTGAACAAAAGTTGTACCATCAGAGTTTGTATAAGTAGAAAACACTGGGTCGTACCCACTGTAATCAACTAGGTAAGGTACCTCTGTGTAGATAACGCCATTGACGTCAATCAAGATACTTCCCTTAATAACTGATAGTTCTGAAAGTTCAAAGACTTGATTAGCGCTTCCATCAGATGTTCCAATAATCTCAGCTTCAATAGTTTCGCCTTGTGTGGCTGTTACAGTATTAGAGCCGTTGTTGCCAGCAGCCTTAGCTGGGACAGTAATTGCGCTATCTGTTTCAAATACAATTTGGCTGGTAACGCCGTTGCTAGTTACGTTAGCCGCAACCTTTGTACGCTTTGGCACAGTGATTACCGCGTTTGAAGAGTTCTGAAATGTTAGTAGTACTTCGGACGGTGTTGTTCTTGTTGGGGTATAGCCAAGTAAACGGGCAATTTGAAGAACGGACTCGCGTTGGCTAGCGGTCTCAATAAAGGACTCGTTTGCTGTACGGTCAATGTAATAGTGCAAGCCATCGCCAATATAGGAGAACAGCTCTAGGATGGTCATGCCAAAATCCGCTGGGTCGCGGTTGGTCCATTGAGGAGCGTAGTACGGGATTAGTTCGATTAGGTCTTCTCGTATAGACGAGTAGTCTCTAGACGTATAATCAACTTGGGGGATGTAGTTATCGTCAGCCATTATCTAGGCACCTCCAGTAGTGTTTCTCCTGCTCTGCTTAGGATAGCAGTCTTTATCGTTACACTCTCGCTTATCGTGTCTCCTGCGTAGGTGTAAAAAACATTAAAGTAATGTTGTTCGGCGTTATCTAGGTGATACGTAACCTTAGTTAAGGTCAATGGCTTTAACCACATACCAAAAGCTGTTGTTACAGCCTGATTAATTAAACTCTTAGCGATGTCTTCTGGTTCAAAGACTGCGCTCTTAGCGCCGCTTCCAAAGTTTGGGCGCATCACTCTTTCACCGTAAGCAGTCATGACTGCAATAACAACTCGGTCCTGCCATATTTTTTTAGGGTCGCTTGTTGTAGTAAGCGCTCCATTTGAGTTAAATGAAAACGGCAAGCTTATAGCCGTTGATACGTCACTCATAGTTCTACTCCCATCCATACTGGAAAGTTAGGGTCTCCAGCAATAAACATAACCCAAACCTTTTGTCCTACCGCTGGCACCAACCTATGTGGCGTGTGCTCAGGAAACTCTGTAGTTATCTCTAAATCGTCGTTCCATTTGTTTTCTTCATCAGCATCGGTCTCATGTGCGTGGTCTAACATCAATGAGTTACCAGTGTGGTTGTTAGTATGTGCAAGGCTTATGGTTACAGAATGGCTGTGTGACCCACCACCAGTGACCCCTGGTACTCCGTTTGATGTTGTACCAATAGTTTCAGAGTGATTAGCATGAGCTTGAAGAAGCGCAGCTACCTCAGATGCAAGATGCTTCTTATGGTCAGGGTGATTAGAGTTAGAGGTTACAGGTAGGCATGGTCTAGCCCACTCTGTCATCTCTTGGCCCATAACCTGAGGTACTTGAAGCTTAATCTTGTTCTCGCCCTCAGGGTCATCGTTATCCGCACAGATGCCCTCGTATAGTCCGTAAAACTTTGCGTCGTAATCTTTCATCGTGCTCTTGCCACCGCCTTAGCCACACGTGCGGCAGTTGCAGCCGTACGCTTTGGTTCTGTAGATGCAGTTCTTTTTCCAATCGCTTTGGTAGCGGTTTTCCAAACAGCTGCGCTGTTATTAGCAGTAGTTAGTTTACTTCTATTTTTAATTTTTCCAAAACTATCGTTTGTTGTTGGTGTGTATTTAATACCTGTACGAACAAGCTTAGTCTTTGGTTTAACCTTGGTGTTCTTCTTGTTAGGAATAATTACACGGTTTCCACCGACAGGGTTTTGGATATCTTGTCCATCTTCCCAACGGTTAGCTTGACCCAACCCATCTGTACCCAAGCTAACTACCGTTGTGTAAACGTAGTTCTTTAATGTCTCTTCTGTAATTTTATGTTCTGCACTTAGCACAGTCCAAAATCCAGAATAGTTAGGTCCTAAACCATTTAAGTAAACAGGCATGCCTGGTCTTAGCGTTGGGTTACCCATAAGCTCAGCCTCTGCTCTATATGGAAAAGCGTTTCTAAGCTCAGCTGCTTCTGCTTCATACTCTGCAATTTCAGCGTCTGGAGTTACAGCATCGGTGTTGTATCTATCAAAGAACTCTTCTTGAGCCTTTACTCGCGTTTTTTTGTTTCGCTTTTGTTTAGTAGCAGCGTAAGCAGACTTACTATTTTTATCTACGCCGCCAACAGCTACAGCAGCTTTCATATCCCCATCAAAACTTAACGACTCGCTGATAATAGGTTTAAATTTATAAATACTTCCAAGACCCATACCAACCTGTAGTTGAGTAAAGGTAGGTGCTTCAACTCTAAGTTCTTTGTAATCTTCCAACAAAGGTTTTAAATAAATCTCAGTGTTTTCAGTTCTTAGACCCCAACCTATTTGCTTAGCTAATTTAACAAGCATCTGCCAGTCGGTTAATCCAGGATGAGATATCTGTTCAAATACTCTAGGATGAGGGTTAGTTATAGCCACAAGTCCATGCTTACTAGCAATCTCGTCTACAACCATATCGGCTGTATATCCCTTATATGCTCCTTGAGACGCTTGCTTTAAAGGGAAAGAGCCGCCAATACAGGTAACAGTAATAAAGTTTTTACCAGCAGTTTGGTCAGTCTCCACATGGTGGATATACCCATAGAAGTCTCTTCTATCAACCATAGATAAAAAAGACGCTTCTACTGGAGTCCCAGGCCTAACGTTGTCATAGTCATAACCCCAGTCTTTAAATGTAAACTCGGCTACTTCATGCTCATAGAACTTTTGTTTTAAAGTTGCTGAATATACATAGGTTGGGTCGTCAGAAGCATTAGGAAATGAAACCCGTACTTGATTAGACATTAGGAATCCTTAGGATTGTTCCATTAGGGATGTTTTCAAAATCATCTACTTCTGGATTAAACTCAGCAATCAACCACCATAAACCTGGTCGTCTATAGTATTTTTGCGCTATAGAATCTAATCGCTCACCAGCTATATACTTATGAGTATCGTACGTTACGTAACCAAGCTCACTAAAATCATAAAATACAACTGGGTTTTTACTAGCGCCAGCTTCTACAGAGTAGAAGTCTACTAAAGAAAACTCGTATCTAGAACCTGCTTTTATCATAGAAGCCTCCTATACAATCATTGAGCCAGCAAAGCAATCAAACGATATGTTTACTGTTGTTCTTAAAGGAACCATGTTTTCAGCAAAAGAAGTGTGGTTAATAGATAAAGCGCTTGCCCAACCAACGTATGACAAACTATTCATAGAGCTAAAACCATTTGTATCTCCACCAAGTTCAAAAGCTAAAAGAGTAGGCTGTAGGTATCCTAAGTCGGCAGTCTTCTTACCCAGTAGGTTTCTCCAACCGTCAGAGGATTGGTCTCCAAACTTTCCATCACCGTTAATAGCTTTAAATAGGTATTCAAGGTCAGCCATAGTTCCAAGCTCAGCAAGCTTTTTAATTTGTAATGACCAATCTTCAATTCTTGCTAATGGATGCTTTCCACCATTTGCGTAATACTGTACAAAATCAATATAATTTCCATCATTGGTAACTCCAGCATTATGGTAGAAGTTTCTAATACATGCAAAGTCATTAGTTCTATCTAACGTAATACTAAAGCTAACGCTTTCTTGCCCTGGAAATGCACCAGATACAGAAGTGTAAACGTCGCTAGCTGACGGAGTAATGTCCATGTTTCTATTAACGCTAACAGAAATAGACTCTGGGTTCCATAAGAATTGAAATCCATATTTATAAGTAGAGTCTCCAACTATAGATTGTCCTGCAGGTTTGTAAGTTTTAGTTCCAGTCTCAGTTTTACGTTTGTCACCTACAGTAGTTACTTCACCCGTTGTTCTATCAATAGAGGTTGTTGACGCAGCATTGTCGTAATACCAGATACGTCCACGTCGTGAACCGTGCCACGCGTAACCTTGTCCACCTACATCGCCTGGAATAACATCTTGAGCTCTTGTTGGAAGGCTCCAATTGTGTGGCGGCAGGTTAAAGCTATAGTCATCGGGGCTAGGAATTACTGGAGTCTTTGGGCTCTTAGGAGCTTGGCTGCCTTTACCTTTTCCTTTACCTCCGCTACCAGAGCCGCCAGAGCCGCCAGGACCAGAACCAGTTTTATTTTTATTAGCTAACATCTTTGCTAATGCCAAAGCACCAACAGCAGCAACGCCAGTACCTACTGGACCAGCACTACCGCGGGCAGCCGTAGCAATACCAGCTCTGGTAAAACCATAAATCTTTGAAGCCAAGCTTGGAGCAGCAACTGCTGTAGCCCCCTTTACTGTAGTACCTGCCTTACTCTTAGTTGTTTTAACAACCGCAGTCTTTACATTTGGGTTTTTACTTAGCTTTATAACAGTGCTCTTATTGCTTTTTAAACCAGTCTTGGTTACGTTAACGGCAACTTTAGCTACGCTTACTGCACGAGAACGTGCAAGGACTGCTGCACCAACACGCAATGCGCCTAGTGCTAGTGGTACTGCTAATGGAAATGGCATTATTGTCCCCCTAGTTGTTTGCTAAAGTTTTGGCTAGATAAAAGCTGCTTAAGAGCTTCCGCAGTTGCTTGTGGATTACTGCCACCATCAATTTTAATAGTTACGCCACCCATGTTGTAGGTGTTTGCTTGAGCAGCTGGTTGAGCAAAAGACTGTGGCTTGTCTGCAGAAGCAAAGCTTTTTAATGATTGTTTATTTAAGAAATCTCTTAGTGAAACTCCGCCACTAGCGCTGTCCCCATCTTTACCAGGCAACATTCCAGACCAACCAGAGTTAGTTGTTGGTGTTGACTTTCCATCAAAGTTATATGGGCTTCCGCCAACTTTACCTGTAACCCAAGCAGAACTATTAATAGCGGCAAGTATATCTTCTTTGCTCTTACCAGCTTTAAGTGCTTCAATGATATCTGTGTACCCGCGCTTGTCAGCGTTCTTACCAGTAAGAGTGTCAATAGTTGCGTTAAGGCCATCTTCCCAACTCTTGTAAACCTTTACACCTACGTGGTTCATAGACTCTGAGCCGTACTTGCCACCTAAGGTTGTATTAAGTGGGTTGTACTTAGCGGAGTTCTTGAAGTGTCCGCCCTCATGGTTTTGCCATATCTTCAGGGCATCAATAGAGTCCTGGGTTTGAGGAGCTCCAATTTTCTTTAGGAAGGCTTTAGCAAAATCTTCGTTTGAAGATTTATCAGTTAGCTTTGTATCTTTACCAAATACCCAGCCACCATCACCACGGAACGGATAGTTCTTTAAATCGTGGTTAGGAACAATGTACCCGTTTTCTTTAGGTACAAAGAGTTCTGGTCCACGTTCGCCAACAATGTATGGAGTCTTACCATCTACATCTCCACCCTCGGCCTTAAATAATCCCGCAATACCTCTTGATAAAGGGTTACCAACTAGGAAGCCAGTAAGGGCACTTATAGCCCCGTTACCACCGCTACCCAGTGTTTCAAAGAAACCTTTAACTCCACCAAGCGCAGATATGACACCAGTAAACCTATCTACCTCTGTAAAGAAACCACTGATGTAAGACATAATCTGGTCTGCTCTACCCTTAGCATCAGCAATAGCTGGAGCTGTTGTAGCAATAAATTCTGAAGTTTGAGCTGTTCTTTGTCCCTGCATTTGAGCAGCAAAAGTAGATAGTCCAGCATCTTGAGCAAGTCTGCGCATTCTGTCTCCGCTCATGCCAGAGAACTGAGCTCCTCCTGACGATGCTTTAAGCAAAAGTCCGTCTTCAACTTGCTTTCTTAAGTAGGGGTCATTACCAAAAAGATTATCAAGCATGGTAGCAATAGCATTACCAGGCAATAAAGAAGTTTTAATATCTTGTAGAGTTGAGCCAGACCCACCAGTCTTTCGCTTTTCACGTTCAAGCTTGTTCCACAGGTCATCGACAACCGCTGTAATAGGGCGTGGGTTTCCGTTTTCATCACGGACTCTAATACCAACAGCTCTTAACATGTTGACGCTTCGGCCGCGGTTAAGTGCTCCCATAGCCTGTGCAGAACCTTCTCCACCAATACCAGGAGTAATATTTGACATAACAGAAGACGCCATTGCAATATCTTGCATGTTCTTTTGAGAACCGCCGTAGATACCACCTTGTTGGAAAGTAGATATCATTCTCATATTATCAAGCGGGTCTCTCATCAAACCAGCTTTTGCTAGTTGATTTAAGAAAGTTCTTGTTTGGTCATATGCACCGTTTTTACCGCTCATGTCTGACAGCCCACCAAGTATGCCTGGCATACCTGCTTGAACTCGACCACCGCCACCTAGCGACATTGCAGCACGTGATGTATATAGCTGTGCTTTAAATGCATCATCAGTTCCTGGCAACGCCATTGCAGTTGCAGAAACTCCAGCAGCAACTACTTGTGCTGTAGTAGGCTGTTTAAATACAGTTGTGTTTCCACCACCTTGAGGAGCGCCTGCAGCAGCAGGACCAGTTCCTCCAGGACCAGCTGGACCAGCAGGACCGCCAGGGCCACCACCAGGAGGTGATGCAAAGGTAGGGCCAGCCATGACAGTGTTTGCACCGCCAGGGCCGCCGATACCACTGAAAGCATTTTTAAGTCTAGCGCCTAGTCGTGTTGCCTTTGCTTCGGCAGCATCCAACGAAGTGTTGATTCTGTATTGGATTGTGCTAGCCATTTGGAGCAGGGTGCTATGAGCACCACGGCTTGATTGCTCAAACCGCTGCATATTATTGGCAGCATTTCCACTACTGGAATTGCTAGGCATATTTAACATAGTTGCTATCTAGTCCTTCTAGAACGTTCTAACCAATTGAGGCGCTCTCTAGGCGAGAGGCTTCTTATATCTGACAACGACCAACCAGCAAAGGTTCTTGTTAGAATCTCGTACTGGTCTAACAGGCTTTCATAATCTGCTTCGCTAAATGCGAAACAAGTCGAGCAAGGACAGAGGAAGAGCCATTAACTCACCACATGCCTTACAAGCCCTGGTCACCTCCCCAAGGCGTGGACCTGGGTTACGCTTGATGATTTCATCAACAAGCTTGGTTCTATCTGCCATACCCAAAGATAAAGCAGTCATAGCTCCTTCAGATGGTTCTCCGTCTAGTGATACTAAGCAACCAGCTAGTAAAATAGTGTTTACTTCTGCAGGTGTTCGTTCAAAGTTCTCCATGAGCTTTCTTTGTGTAACACCGTTAGGTAGGGCCACTAAAGCCTTACCCTTCTTTGTTTCAACTTCAAAAGTTCTATCTTCTTTAGCGTCTGCTAGTTCCACAGTTGGAACGTCTGCTGCTAAAGAAATGGTGACATCTTGTGCATCACCGCAGTCTCGACAACGTGCGGTTACGTTGATGTCATCTCCAAAAGTTACCCTTCTAATTGCTAGAAGGATGGTGTCTCGGTCGCCCGCTAGGATAGAGTCTAGGTCTTCCTTCTCGGCGTTCCTAGAACCAATCTTTACAAGGCCTCTTTGCAAAAGTACATTGAGAGCTTTACCTGAGGTACCTGCTTTTGCTACAGCTTCCTCATCAGCTCCGTTAAGTTCTCGTACTTCAACTGTGTTGACTACTTCGCCATTTGGCTCAATGAAACCACCTGGCAACTTAACAGAAGACTCTGAAGGGGCCCGCGTCTTAATGACTGGTGCGGGCTCCTCCATCGCCTTTGCTGCAAATTTCTGTATTAGTTCTGCGTCAGTGATAATTTCTGTCACGGCTTGTGCTCCTATGGTAGTTTTTTAATTAAGAAATCTTTCCAGCAATGTCTGTTTCTGTGCCATCTTTAGTAAAGAAGACTGACAAGCCTTCGTGTACTAGAGTCATTGACTCAAACAAGATTGCGCCGTCTGCTGCGTTAAGGTCTGTATAGTTTAGCGCAGTAATCCATGCGTTGTGAATCTTGAAACCCATCTTGTACTTCTGAGCCTCTGTTGGTCCAGAATTTGGATGGTCAGCTACAAACACCTTGATGTTAACGCGGAAGCTTTGTGCGCCAGTTGCGCCTGACGCAGCCCCTACAGCAATACCTTCTCCAGATGATGCTGCAAATAGACCGCGCATCCATGTGATTGCCTGGTCATTACCAGCCAATACTCCACGCTGCATAGTGATTGGTGTAAAGGTAGTCATACCAGGTACCTGATGTACTGTGGTGTTGTAGCCACCTTCACGATATTGAATGGCTTGAGTGTTGATACTCAATCCACTGATGTTGCTAAATCCGCCAGACCAAGTGGTAATTTTGCTGTCAAATACCGCTCCGTCCTTTGCTACCTCAAACTTAGCGAAGAACCGAAACGAGCGTAACGGGTCTGTTGCTAGGGTTGAGTGGCGATTGATTATGCTGCTTGTCATTGGTGGTTATCTCCTTTACGCCACAGTAACGGTGGTGCCACCGTCAAACTGTCCAATTTTAATAATGATAAATTCAGCTGGACGCTGTAGTGCTACGCCAACTTCAATGTTTACGTACCCGTTGTCAATCGAGCTTTGTGGGTTGTTTTCTGCATCAACCTTTACAAAGAACGCTGCCTGTGGGGTAGCGCCTCGTAGTCCGCCCTTGCTCCAGAAGTCAGTGAGGAAAGTACTGATTGAAGAGCTGATGCGGTTCCACAAGACTTCATCGTTTGGCTCAAAGATTGCAAACTCTGTAAGGTCTGTAAGAGACTTACGTAGGTAGATAAGTGTGCGACGTACAGGAACATACTTGTCCACATATCCGCCCTTGAGTGTGCGTGAGCCCATGATTACAATGCCTGAACCAGGTACAAACTTAATTGCGTTTACTGGAGCTGCTGCACTGTTTAAAGCGTCAAGTTCTGAGTTTGTTA
>JACCDX010549961.1_pt1 | contig 21030 bp, 16 predicted proteins | sample 7449681 | NCBI WGS metagenome assembly JACCDX01 (sample SAMN15323450, study PRJNA562643) | freshwater metagenome | isolation source: river surface water | place: USA:Blue River Watershed | collected 2017-08-18
CACAAAAATTTCAAATCGAGGACTTATCGAAATCCGTCTCTATTTCTGATTTAGAAATTGCTGAACTCGCCTATCCCTCCGACAAAGGCAGTATTTTTGAAAAATCAGGTATGTATATCCTACCCTTGATTAGCACATTTTTTCCAAGCGATCTGAATAAAATCCCCTATTACCTAGAAGTTTACAATACGCATCTTTTAAATGACACTAGTGTTGCCATTGTACAGAAGATTATAAACTCTGCTTCAGGATTAGAAATGGATTCATACACTTTTGCTGAAATCATGAAAGTAGATAATGTAATTCCATACTTCAGGACGGTAGATATATCAAACTTAAAATCAGGCGCTTATCAACTTGAGATAAGTGTATTAGATCGAAATATGAAAAGTATTAGTACCTCAAGCTATGCTTTTGAACGTTCAAATGATCAACTTGAAGAATTCAATCTTGAAACAGTGAATTTAGACCCTGCTTTTCAAAAATCAATTTCGAAAGACAGTGTTCAGTTTTATCTTGCAAGTTTAATCCCTATTGCTAAACCGGCAGAAACGAAAAACATAATCAGTACGTTAAAACTCAAGAATGAGGAAAAATCACGAAAACATATCCAAGCATTTTGGATGCAAGTATCGGCTGACAGAGGTGGAAAAGCTTACGATGAGTGGCTTAAATATAAATTGCAAGTGAATTTAGTTGAAAGCTTGTACAGAACAAATTTTCAAGATGGATTTGAAACAGATCGCGGTCGTGTTTATTTGAAATATGGTGCTCCGAGCACAGTTGTGGCTAAAGAAGTTTCTGCTTCTGAATACCCTTACGAAATTTGGACATATGATAAAATTGGAATATACAGCAACCGCCGCTTTCTTTTCTACAACCCCGATTTAGTTAACAACGCATACAGGTTGTTACATTCCGACATGTTAGGAGAAAGAAAAACACCAGGATGGGCTCAAGTTTTGTCATCGAGGAATACAAACCAAGGGGATGTTGACAATCCAAACAAATACCTTTCTCCGAGCGTAGGAAACAACAGTCAAGACTTCTTCAGGCAATATTGATGTTTGAAAACGAAATTGCAATTGTTATTTTGAATTTCAATGGTGAAGTCCATTTGAGGAATTTCCTGCCTTCAGTTTTAGCAAACAGCCAAAATGCTACTATATATGTCATTGACAATGCAAGCACCGATGCCTCTATTGCTCTGTTAAAAGAAAAATTTCCAACAATTAGCATCATTCAAAATGAATCGAATGCCGGTTTTGCAGATGGATATAACAGAGGTTTATCGCAAATAACCGAGCCTCACTCCTATTTTGTGCTGCTCAATTCAGATGTAGAAGTTACGAATGGTTGGTTGAAACCAATGCATGCGCTATTCCAAGATAATCCAACGATTGTCGCTGTTCAACCGAAAATTTTATCTTATACCAATAAATCGAAATTTGAACATGCTGGAGCAGCTGGTGGATTTATTGATAAGTTCTATTTTCCTTTTTGTCGTGGAAGAATTTTCGATGAACTGGAAACGGATAATTCTCAATACGACACAACCATGGAGGTTTCTTGGACTTCAGGTGCTGCAATGATGGTGAAGGCAAAAGAGTTTATTGAAATAGGTGGTTTCGACCCGGACTTCTTTGCTCACATGGAAGAAATTGATTGGTGTCTCAGGGCACAAACTTTAGGGTACACCTTGATGTTTTGTCCAGAAAGTACGGTCTACCATTTAGGTGGAGGAACGATGCCATACTCTTCCCCGTTTAAAACGTATTTAAATTTCAGAAACAACCTTTCTATGATAATTAAAAATCATCAAGGTTGGTTGTTTCCTTTGTTGTTTGTTAGAATGGCTCTTGATGGTTTAGCGGCATTTAAATTTTTATTCGAGGGAAAGTTTTATCTCTTTTGGATAGTATTTAAATCTCATATGTATACTTATAAAAACCTACAAAAAAATCTACAAAAAAGAAGACTAATAAAACAGAATAAAAAGAAGCCACTGTTGTACTACAAAGGCAGCATAGTTTGGGGTTTTTTTATAATGAAAACGAAAAACTATCGCTCGCTAAATAAAAGAAGATTTGAATTATGAAGAAGTTAGTTTTTTACTTTTTTTTCTTTCATTTAACATTGATTTCAGCTCAAGTACCTGAACTTCAACAAGCAAGCGATCAAGTGGAAGAGAAATGGGGAACCATTAAATCAAAAGTTGATAAGAAAAACCCTACAACATGGGTCAACCCATTTATAGGAACCGGTGGTCACGGACATACATTTCCGGGAGCAACCGCTCCTTTTGGTATGATTCAATTGAGCCCAGATACGCGTCACGATGGCTGGGACGGATGCTCAGGTTATCACTATTCGGATTCTATTATTTATGGCTTTTCTCATACCCATTTAAGTGGTACAGGTGTACCTGATTACTGCGACTTATTGGTGTTACCCACAACAAAAAAAGGTCAAAAGCTTCCTGGTTATCTTTCTAAGAAAGGTTTCGGTGCTAAATTTAAACATGCGAACGAAAGTGCAAAACCCGGTATTTATAATGTATTACTCCATGAAGAGAATATTCAAGTAAGGCTTGCCGCTGGAAAGAGAGCTGCCATCCATGAATATTCGTTTCCCGAAAATAACAAACCTAAACTAGTAATTCTTGATCTAGAACACCGCGATAAACTATTAAAAGCAGAAGTTTTTGTTGATTCTAAAAATAAGAATTTAATTGAAGGATCACGAATTTCCTCTTCTTGGGCATCTGAACAGCATTTCTATTTTTCAATGTTGTTGAGTAGCCCTTATCAAAAAATAAAAAAACTGAAGGGTCGGCGCTATGCCGTTTATTTCCCTAAAAACATAAAAAAATTATACCTTTTTGTTGGGATTTCAGCTGTAGATAAAGAAGGTGCTCGTAAAAATCTTGAGTCCGAAAATAATCCAGATGCAAAAGACTATATATCAAAATTCACAAGTCTTCTTACCAAAACAATGCTATCGTGGGATAAAGAGCTTTCTGGAATTTCAATCAATTCCTCAAACAAAGACTTTGTAACAAATTTTTACACCGCACTCTATCACGCTTACACTTCCCCAAACTTATTTTCTGATATTGATGGTCGGTATAGAGGAAGAGACAACAAAATCCATCAAGTTGAAAATGACAATCAATATACCGTTTTTTCTCTCTGGGATACCTACAGAGGAAATCACCCTCTCTTCACCATAACACAACAACAAAAAACCAGTGCATTTATTCGCACTTTTCTAAGGCAATACGAGGAAGGTGGTGATTTGCCTGTATGGGAGTTAGCAGGAAATGAAACAGAATGCATGATTGGCTACCATGCAGTGAGTGTAATTGCCGATGCTTATATGAAGGGAATTGAAGGTTTTGATGCGAACAAAGCACTAATGGCAATGCACCATACATCACAAATAAACGAATTTGGAAAAAATCATTTCCAAGAAAAGGGATTTATAAGTGCTGAGCAAGAACCTGAATCTGTATCCAAAACCTTGGAATATGCCTACGACGAATTCTGTATCAGTGAGATGGCAAAGAAATTAAATAACGACACATTGGCATCAAAACATTTACTTTCAAGTTATTACTTTATTAATTTATTTGATCCAACGACTAAATTCATGCGCGCAAGACGTCAAGCACAATGGTATAGTCCTTTCTCTCCAAATGAAGTGAATTTTAATTACACGGAAGCAAACAGTTGGCAATATTCGTTATATGCGCCTCAACATATTGCCGTATTACGAAATCTTTTGGGAGGTCCGGATTCACTTGAATCGTGGTTAGATCGATTATTCAGTACAACATCTGAATTAAGCGGAAGAGAACAAGCCGATATCACAGGCCTCATTGGACAATATGCGCACGGAAACGAACCTTCCCATCACATGGCCTATTTGTACAACTACACAAACGCACCTTACAAAACTCAATATTACGTAGATAAAATTCTCAAAGAAATGTACCGAAATGCTCCTGATGGTTTATCTGGAAATGAAGATTGTGGTCAAATGAGCGCTTGGTTTGTGTTAAGTTCCTTAGGCATCTACCCTATTGCTCCAGGAAAACCTGTTTATGAAATTGGAAGACCAAAAATTGATGGCGCAACAATACGACTCGAAAATGGAAATAAAATTGAAATTTTCACCCTAAACAACGATGAGAACCACCCTTATATTCAATTCGTAAAATGGAACAATATTGAACTTAAAAATTTACAAATTAATCATTCAGACTTGATGGCTGGAGGTGTATTAGTAATGCAAATGGGTGAATTTCCAAATAAAAATATCAAAGGAAATGTAGATGATGAAAAAGTTCCAAATACACTGGTGCCTGTACCTTTTATAATGACGGAGGAACGTGTTTTTGAAGATGTATTGAAAATAAGTTTAGGACACGTGAAGCTTCATGCGAGCGACGAGTATTTTCTTTTTTATTCGATAGATTCTTCAGAATGGGAGGTGTATGAAAAACCTTTTATCATCACTAAATCCTGTAAAGTATCCTTAAAGCTTCAACGCAGAACAGCAGATAGAAAAATAACACATAGTAAAATTGTAAGTGGCGTTTTCACAAAAAGAGAACCTGGTACAAAACTAAATTTGAAAACAGCCTATGCCAAACAATATGCTGCATCCGGAGACTTTGCGCTTGTTGATGGATCGAGAGGTGGTAATGAATTTCGAACGGGTGATTGGCAAGGATTTTATGGTGAAGATGTTGTTGCTGAAGTTTCATTTGATTCAACAAAGAACCTTAGCCGATTTGGTGTTTCTGCAATTAGAGATCAAAAATCATGGATTTTTTTTCCGAGTAAAATAGAAGTTGAAATTTCAAAAGATGGTACTATTTTCGAAAAATTACCACCAATACAAATTAAACAAGCGGAACCCACCGATAAAAATCCTGAACGAATGGAATTTTTTGTTGATATAGCAGCATCTAACCCTGTAAAGGTAATTCGTTACAAAATTAGCAACCCCGGAGTTTGCCCAACCTGGCACCTCGGAAATGGAAACAAAACGTGGTTATTTATTGACGAATTGTTATTTAATTAGTAAACAAAATGACTAACGAAATTGCAAAAAAAACGCTTATCGATTACATTTCTTCGAGGGTAAAAATCAATAAAGACGAAGAACTTCTTATTAAAGAGCGCTTTCATTTGAAGGAAATTAAAAAGAAACAGTATTTCTTAACGGAAGGAACCAAGTGTTTTCATCAAGGATTTATTGTTGCAGGAACTTTTCGTGTGTTTTACACAGATCCAAAGGCAGCTGAGCATGTGCTTTATTTCGGCTTCAAAGATTGGTGGGTTGGTGATATTGCGTCTTTTCATACAGAAGAACCATCAAAAGTGAGTGTGCAAGCCATGGAAGATAGTTGGATTTTAGAATTTTCAAAAGAAGATATTGAATTTCTTTTTTCAAAAGTAACCTCCTTAGAAAGGTTGTTCCGAATTATGGCACAACGAACACTTGCCGTATTGCAAAAAAGATTTTTAATGACCATTTCTGCAAGTGCCGAGGATCGGTATTTAGAGCTTATTTCACGACATCGTGGCATTGAACAACTTGTACCACAACATCAAATTGCTTCTTATCTCGGCATACTTCCTGAATCCTTAAGTAGGATGAAAAAACAATTAGTAGAAAAAGCAGTAAAAAAATAATTTTTCCATTTTTTTTCGGTATTTTCGGCCTCCAAAATCTAAATTATTATGACAAGAATGAAAAGTACTCTAGTTGCCTTCCTTTTATTTGTAGGCTTCTTTGTTCGTGCCGATGAAGGTATGTGGTTTTTAATGTTTATCGAAAGGTTGAACCACAGAGATATGCAAAAAATGGGGCTTCAATTGACTCCAGAAGAAATTTACAGTATCAATAACAGCAGTTTGAAAGATGCAATCGTTCAATTTAATGGTGGATGTACTGCTGAACTTATTTCAAAAGACGGTTTAATTTTAACGAATCACCACTGCGGTTACGATGCGATAGCTGAGTTGTCTACACCTCAAAATGACTACTTAACTAATGGATGGTGGGCAAAAACTAAAGCCGATGAGATGAAACCAAAATCTTTATTTGTAAGGTTTTTTGTTCGAATGGACGATTGTACTAAAAGAATAATGGCAAAACTTAACGATAACATGTCGGAGGCCGAGCGCGAAAAAGTCATTCGTGAAGAAACTGCAGCAATCGAAAAAGAAAATAGCGAAGGAGGAAAATATGTGGTTTCAGTACGTTCGTTTTTTCAAGGAAACGAATACTACTACTTTGTTTATCAAGATTATAAAGATGTGCGTTTAGTCGGAACACCACCGAGCAGCATCGGAAAATTCGGAGGAGATACTGACAATTGGGAATGGCCACGTCATACAGGTGATTTCTCCATGTTCCGAGTTTATGGAGATGCTAATGGACAACCAGCAGAATATTCAAAAAGCAATGTTCCTTTAAAACCTCGTCATCATTTACCTGTGAATTTAAAAGGTGTGAAGGAAGGTGATTTTGCCATGATCTTAGGTTATCCTGGTAGAACCAATCGTTGGTTACCTGCAGGTGGAATTGATCAAAATGTGAAGTATGCCTATCCAGCTTGGGTTGAAGCTTCAAAAACTTCTATGGATGCCATGAAAAAATACATGGATAAAGATGATGCCATTCGTCTAAATTATGCTTCAAAATATGCAGGAATTGCTAATTATTGGAAAAATCGTCAAGGTATGATTGACGCGTTAACAAAATTTCAAACGGCAAAGTCTAAAGCTGCAAATGAGGCAAAATTTAATAAGTGGGCCAACAAAGCTGAAAATAAGGAAAAATATGGAAAAGTGGTTGAGACCATTAATGCCTTCTATGCTGCAACAAATGATAAGTCACGTCACGATAATTATCTACAGATTATGTTTAGAGGTTCAGAATATGCGCGAGTTGCTCGAACTCTAGGTGCTCAATTGGAAGCATATGCTGCAGCTGATGATGCAAAGAGAAAAGAAATGTACGAAGATGTAATGGCTGCTACACAGGAGTTTTTTAGCACAACATCTCTTATTACAGAGCGCGATATTATGGTTGACGGTTTAAACCTCTATGCTTCAAAAGCTGGATATAAACTAGTTCCAACAGTTGAAGACGTATACAAAAAAGGAAATAACAATGTGGCAGCTTATGTAGATGCTATTTTTGAGACATCTATTCTGACTTCTGAAAAAAGAGTTAAAGCGTTTTTATCATTTCCTTCTGTTGATCAATTAAAGAATGACCCATTGATGAAATTATCTTCGGATATGATTGCACATTTAAATCAACGCTCTGAAGAATTGACAAAACTTCAAAACGATTTTACAAAATCTTATCGCCTTCTTGTAGATGGAATGCGTAAATCAGGATTAAGCCCAGTTAAATACCCTGATGCAAATAGTACTTTAAGATTGACTTATGGAAAAGTTAGTGCTCTACCTGCAGATAAAAGAAATGATGCTAAGGTGAACTATTACACAACGCTTCAAGGAACGATTAAAAAATACAAACCAAATGATGAAGAATTTGATTTACCAAAACGACTAATGGAGTTAAATGACAAAAAAGATTTTGGTGAATACGCTGACAAAGGTGGATATATGCCAGTTAATTTCTTAACAGATAATGATATCACAGGAGGTAATTCCGGCTCACCCGTATTAAATGGAAAAGGTGAACTTATTGGTTTAGCTTTCGATGGTAATATAGAAGCCATGGCTGGAGATGTGATATTTGATAATAAGCTGCAAAAAACTATTAATGTGGACATTCGCTATGTTTTATTTATAATTGATAAATATGCCGGTGCAAAACACATTGTAGATGAAATGACAATAATTAGATAATATTAAGGCTCTGAAAGGAGCCTTTTTTTTTACCATGAATTTTATTCTTTTTGATGGACATTGTTCTAAATGCAACCGATTCGCATCATTCATTGAAAAAAGAGCGTCTAATTCACAATTGAATTTACATGCATTGGAATCTGAAAAAGGCAAGTTTATACTGAATCAATATGGGTTTCCTGAAGCATACCAAGATTCAGTTGTTCTTATCAAGGATAAAAAGGCATATATAAATTCTACAGCTATACTTTATTGCATTATTTTACTTAAAAAATGGTGGAAATTGGCCTACCTGGGTTTTCTGGTACCAACCTGTATAAGAGATTACATATACCGGCAAATTGCAAAGAGAAGAAAAAAGAAGGTTTGCGAAATTTAAGCATTCGAGAAAAATTGTTCATAAAATTCAACTAAATCCGTAAAAAATAAAAGTTGCAATCTGAATACTTCGGTTCAATGTATTAACTTTGCGTCCCGTAGTTACACTATAATTTATGTCCAATTCAACCAAGTATATTTTCGTAACCGGGGGAGTAACTTCTTCATTGGGAAAGGGAATTATTTCTGCTTCTTTAGCGAAACTTCTACAAGCTAGAGGATACTCCACAACAATTCAAAAACTTGATCCATATATCAATATTGATCCGGGAACGCTAAATCCTTATGAGCACGGTGAATGTTTTGTAACAGACGATGGTGCGGAAACAGATTTAGACCTCGGTCACTACGAGCGTTTTTTAAATGTGCCTACATCACAAGCAAACAATGTAACAACAGGTAGAATTTATCAAGCTGTAATTGAAAAGGAACGAAGAGGAGATTATTTAGGAAAAACTGTACAAGTTATTCCTCACATAACCGATGAAATAAAAGACCGAATTCAATTACTTGCTCAAGATGGTAAATTTGATATTATTATCACTGAAATTGGAGGAACGGTTGGAGATATTGAATCTCTTCCATACGTTGAAGCTGTCCGCCAAATGTTGTGGGAGCATGAAAACGACTGCATAGTTGTACACCTTACCCTTGTTCCATACCTTTCTGCAGCTGGTGAATTGAAAACTAAACCAACGCAACATTCTGTCAAACAAATGATGGAACTTGGGGTTCAACCTGATATTTTATGTTGTAGAACAGAGCATGAATTAGATTTAAACCTGCGTAGAAAAATAGCGAAATTCTGCAATGTCTCTATGAATGCAGTGATCGAAGCAAAAGATGCAGAATCGATTTATGATGTACCATTGTTAATGCAGGCAGAGGAATTAGACAAGGTTGTATTAGAAAAATTAGGCCTACCAAAGAAAGCCACTCCTAACCTATCTAATTGGAAAAACTTTTTAGACAAGTTGAAAAATCCAACTTCTGAAGTATCAATAGGTTTAGTAGGAAAATATGTAGAACTTAAAGATTCATATAAATCAATTAGTGAAGCATTTATACATGCAGGAGTTGCAAATGAAACAAGGGTCAATTTGAAGTGGATTCATTCTGAGTCGTTAACAAAACAAAATATAGAATCTGAACTCGGAAATTTAGACGGAATATTGGTAGCGCCAGGTTTCGGAACCAGGGGAATTTCCGGAAAAATAGAAGCAGTTCAATATGCTCGTATTCATAATATTCCATTTTTTGGAATTTGCTTAGGAATGCAATGTGCTGTTATTGAATTCGCTCGAAATGTATTAGGCATGGAGGATGCACATACAACCGAAATTTCCGAAGATACTAATTTTCCCGTTATTTCTATGATGGAAGAACAAAAGAAAATCTCAAATTTTGGAGGCACCATGCGACTTGGAGCATACAAATGTCAACTAAAACCAAAAACCAAAAGTACCTTGGCATATGGTTCAGAGAATATTATTGAACGTCATCGTCATCGCTACGAGTTTAATTCGCAATATTTGTCTCAATTTGAAAAAGCAGGAATGAAAGCGACCGGAAAAAATCCAGAGACAGGTCTCGTTGAGGTTGTAGAAATACCTAATCACCCGTGGTTTGTTGGAGTTCAATTTCACCCAGAATATAAAAGTACTGTAGCAAAACCACATCCGTTATTCGTTGCATTTGTAGATGCAGCAATTCAACATAAAAATCAATAATTAGAAATGGATCGTAATACCCTAACCGGACTTGTTTTGATTGGATTACTTCTTGTAGGTCTATCCTTGTATAATCAATATGAACAAACCGAACAAGCTGAAAAAGAGCAACAAGAACAAGTTGCAATTGATAAAAACAAACCTAAAAACACAGCCTCTGAGAATAAAAAAACAGTAGCAGATACTACCAAAAAAGATACGCTTACAACACCTGTAAAGGAAGTTAAGACAGTTAAATCAGGGACACTTGTAAGAAAAGAAACAGATAAGTTTATCATTGATTTCAATACGAAAGGCGGGACAGTTGCTGCTGTATACCTAAAGGACTACAGGAGTTACGACGATTACAAAGAAAACAAAGCAGCTCCATTATGTCTTTTTAGAAGTGGAGACCATAGCAACACGCTTTCCTTTCCTTATGGTAAAACGCAATTCAACGCAACAGATTCCGTTTGGAATATTACCTCTGAAACCTCTTCAAAAATTATTTTTGAATTATCATTTCCAGATGGAAAAGTTCAACAATCATATTCCTTAAAAAATGGTGCTTTTGATCTTGATTATGATGTCCAACTCATTGGTTTACCAACTGTAGCAAGAGGTAATGTAAACCTTTTGTGGGGTGCATCTTTCTTAAGAACTGAAAGACTTTTCACAGAACAAAGAAGAGTTACAACCGTTTGCTACAATCAAGCTGAGGAAGGATTCGACTATTTGAGTGAGTCGAGTGACGATTATATCGAGGTTGAAGACGACATTACTTGGGTAGCTTACAAACAAAGTTACTTCTCTTCCATTTTAAAACCTTCAAAACCCTTCCTGAAAGGTGGAACTAATTTAAAGGTTGAAAATTATGGAGAAGGACACGCGCGCGAATTTTCCCACTTGAAAGAGTTTTATTCAAAACTAAATTTGAATTTCGAAAACGATAAAGCATCGTTTAATTGGTATTTTGGACCAAATGACTACGACGTTTTAGCTTCCTACGATCAAGGTTACGACGACATTTTAAATTATGGATGGGGATTGTTTAGGTGGATAAACATTTATGCAGTTCAACCTATTTTTAAATTGTTAGTTAACGGTGGAATCGGTGTTGGAGTAGCCATTTTGTTACTTACAATTATCCTAAAACTTTTATTGATGCCTATTCAATGGAAAATGTTTGTTTCTTCTGTGAAAATGAAAATTTTACGCCCAGAAATTGAAGCGCTAAACGCCAAATTCCCGAACAAGGAAGACGCCATGAAAAAGCAGATGGAAATGATGAATTTGTATCGTGATTCTGGAGCGAGTCCGCTAGCTGGATGTATACCAATGCTTATTCAAATGCCTATCTTATTAGCAGTTTTTCGCTTTTTCCCTGCGGCATTTGAACTAAGACAGCAACCATTTCTTTGGGCTGAAGACTTATCATCCTACGATTCTATTGTAGATTTCGGTTTTAAAATTCCATTGTATGGTGATCATATTTCATTGTTCACACTTTTAATGGCCGCAACAACATTGGTTTATACCTTTATGAATAGCGGAAATATGCAGCAACCTACTCAGCCTGGTATGCCGAACATGAAAGTTATCATGTATATTTTCCCAATTTTGATGATATTTTTCTTCAACGAGTATTCAGCAGGACTTAGTTATTATTACTTCATTTCAACATTAATTTCAATAATTATTATGGTGGCAATAAAAAGATTTTTTGTGGATGAAGAAAAACTTAAACTTAAAATGGCAGACCGTAAAGCGAAGGTTACCAATACAGATGGCAGTAGAAAGAAATCGAAGTTTCAGGAAAAATTAGAAGAAATGCAGCGTAAGCAACAAGAAATGTTAAAAAATAAAAAACGTTAACCATGAAATTCTTTATCGATACCGCAAATTTAAACGACATCCGTGAAGCAAATGATCTTGGAATATTGGATGGTGTTACCACAAACCCGTCCTTAATGGCCAAAGAAGGAATCACAGGTGCGGAGAATATTTTGAATCATTATGTAGCCATTTGTAACATTGTGGACGGCCCAGTAAGTGCCGAAGTAATCTCAACTGAATTTGAGGGTATGATTCGCGAAGGAGAACAATTAGCCGCGTTGCATAAAAATATCGTAGTTAAAATACCAATGATTCCAGAAGGAATTAAGGCAATTAAATACTTCTCTAAAAAAAATATTAAAACTAATTGTACGCTAATATTTTCCGCTGGGCAAGCGCTCTTAGCAGCCAAAGCAGGAGCAACTTATATCTCTCCTTTCTTAGGTCGTTTAGACGATGTGTCAACCGATGGTTTGGCGTTGATCGAGCAAATTCGCGGAATCTACGACAACTATGCTTTTGATACCGAGATTTTAGCTGCTTCTGTTCGACATCCAATGCACATTATTCATTGTGCTGAAATTGGAGCAGATGTGATGACAGGTCCTTTAAGTGCAATTAAAGCCCTTGCAAAACACCCACTAACAGACATAGGGTTACAACAATTTTTAGCCGATCACGCAAAAGGTAATAACTAAATTATGTTGTCTAAAGAAGCGCGTAAAGAACGAAATCTATTGTTCTGGGCTTCTTTTAAGGAAGTTATGCGAAAACGCGTATCATCCTCTGGTCGACGAATAAATTGGGCAACCTACCCTACTGAAGTTAAAAACACATACCTACGCTTAATTTCAGATGGTAAGATCACAGCCGTTTGTTACGATATCCAATTCAAAGATGAAGGAATACAGGCAATTTTTTGGGAACAATTAGGTGAATTGAAGAAAGTTTTAGAAGAAAGAATGAAGTACCCAACAATATGGGACAATTCATATATTAATGCTGAAGGAATGAAAATTGGTCGAATTTATTGGGAATTAGAAAATGTAAATTTCTATAAAGACGAAGATTGGCCAATTATTCATCAATTTTTCAAAGATCGACTTATAGAATTTGATGCTTTTTACCAAGAATTCAAGGATATACTCATTTCATTGGTTGATTAGCATTATTTTTGCCATATGACGAAACTATTTATTTTCTTTTTGCTCATTTTTATTTTCCAAATCGGTTTTGCGCAAACTACTCTATTATCTACGGATTTTCAATCAGGAATTCCTCTTTCGTATACATTGCTCGATCAAGATGCAAACACAGAAGACCAAAGTATGACGGAATATTTAAATCAAGCAGCATGGATTAGTATTTCTGATCCAGACAGCGCCACCAATTTTGTTGCATCAGCAACTTCCTTTTTTTCACCCATTGACACTGCAGATCGCTGGCTAATTACACCTTCACTAACTTTAGGTTCTTTTGGAAATAAAATTTCATGGAAGGCTAAATCACACGACCCTTCTTTTCCTGACGATTACCTGGTCCTTATTTCACACACAGATGCATCAATATCTAGTTTTACAGATACTATCGGCTCGATAGAAGAAGAAAATTTTGAATGGACAACACGATCGGTAGATTTATCTCAAGCCGGTTATAATGACAGTACTGTTTTTATTGCTTTTGTCTTACGAACTTTTGACGGATATAAATTATATCTCGATGACATTTTAATAGAAAAAGACATCGATACAAGTGCTATTTCTTCGGTTTCCATTCCTAAAATCAATCTTTATCCGAATCCTACAGAAAAATGGGTTAATATCACAGGAATAAATGTACCAATAACTGGAGAAATTTGGAATTCACAGGGTCAACTTATTAAGAAATTCGATACATTACTAGTTGACATAGAAGATTTACAATCAGGTATTTATATTATGTCACTTGTCATTCAGAATCAAGTTATTAATACACGCATCGTTAAAAGATAAACCCTAAATTTTGTTACCTGAAATTTATAAAAAGGTCCGTGAAAAATTCTTGTCAATGGAGGGCAGCCACGATTGGCACCACATTGAAAGGGTATTGCAAAATGCAAGAATTATTCAACATAAAGAAGGAGGAGATTTATTAACAATTGAACTCGGGGCTTTGCTTCATGACATTGCAGATCACAAATACCATGACAATGACTTTGAACTAGGGTCTAAAGTAGCCAAGGAAATCGTTTTGGAGCATTATCAAGACGAACACCTTGCGAATTCAATAGAAAAAATCGTTAAAGCGGTATCATTCAAAGGAGCCCTTGTAGAGGACTCTGAAATAACTCTGGAAGGTAAAATTGTTCGTGATGCCGATCGTTTAGATGCAATTGGTGCTATTGGTATTGCAAGGGCATTTGCATACGGAGGGTCTAAAAACAGACCATTATTTGATCGAACCATTCATCCTATTTTGCATAAATCAAAAGAAAGTTATGCTGCTGGAAAGTCTCATACAATTAATCATTTCTACGAGAAGTTACTTCTATTGACAGACCGTATGGAAACGCAAACCGCAAAAGAAATTGCGCGAGAAAGACAGCATTTTATGTTGAGTTTTTTAAACCAGTTTTTTAAAGAGGAAGGCTTTTCAATCGAAGGTTCGGCATTCGATTTATCAGGTTTTCATGCGTCTGAATGAGTTTTTCCTTGTAAACATTAGCTCCTTGACTTTCTGGATATAGAATTCTATGGTTTAGTGATCGATGATAGGCTTCTACCTCACTGGTTAACTTTAAGGTACTTTCGTCGAGATAAGCATTTTTAAATTTTTTCCAGATATAATCAACGGCAATTTCGTTCGGATGTGTTAAGTCTTCTTTTGAGAATCGATAATCTCTCAATTCATCCATGAAAATTTCATACGCCGGAAAATAGTTAACTCCTCTACCTTCAAGCATTTCGCACAAAGAGAGTAATTTAGCCTTACTTCGTCCATTTTCTATTATTCCATCTTTTAGATGTCTGACGGGACTTACCGTTACGAGAACTTTTAAATCTGAATTTATTTGATACAACTTATCCAAGATAGTAGATAAAGCTTCGTACATTGCATCTATTGAAGAATTTACTTTATGAAAATTAGATGCCGGCTGTTGATGACAGTTTGCAACCAAAAAGCTTGAAGTCAATTCATATCCAATAGAAGTACCAAAAGTTAAAATCAAATGCGTTGAAGTACTTAATTTCCGAGCCAATTGATCACCAATATCTCCTAATTTCAAGGAAAGCTCTTGTTCACTCATAGCATAAAGTTTACCAGAAAATGCATAATCCAAGAAAACATCACTCTTTTTAACCAGGTGCTTTTCGCGTTGACCTAAGGCAAATGAAAGCGCATGAACGATAGACATTGGATGAAACAAACTGCCTAATGGATTAACTAAAACATCAAATCCAGCGAACGATAATTTTTCTCCAATTTCATCAGAAAAACAACTTCCCAAAGTAATGACAGACGATTGATGATTAAGGTTAATGTTTTCCTTAGGAATATTAAATTCAATGAAAAAACTATCAGTCATTGATTAAAGCTTTTGCTGTAAGTCGAGCGCTATCGGTAATTTTTTCTCCACTCATCAATCGAGCAATTTCCTCTATTCGTTCATTATCAGTCAACTCAACAATTTGGGTAATCGCACGATTATCTTCAATATTTTTTTTAACGAAAAAATGAGCATTTGCTTTGGCTGCAACTTGAGGCAAATGAGAAATGGCAAAAATCTGTCTCTGCTTACCCATTACTTTTATAAATTTCCCCATTTTCTCGGCAACTTCACCAGAAACACCCGTATCAATTTCGTCGAATAAAATGGTTGGTAATTCTTTTTTCTCAGACAACATCTTCTGAAGAGCCAACATTAATCGTGAAAGCTCCCCTCCACTTGCGGCCTTTTCAATTGATACCGGAGAATAACCAATATTTGCTGAGAAAAGCCATTCCATATTGGTAATTCCTGATTTATCAAATTCCTCTTTTTCTTTCAGGTCAATTCGGAGTTCAGTATTCGGTAAGTTCAACTCTCCCAACAATTCATCAAGTTCCTTGATAACCTTTTCACTTTGTTTTTGTCTCGCGTCATGTAAGGTTTTTGCTAATTCCATCAAGAGTTTTTCTTGGGAGAATACCACCTGTTCCAATTGAACGATTTGCTCCTTTAATTGCTCAATATTCAACGTTTCTCTACTAAGCTCATGATAATAATGCAACAATTCTTCTTGGTTTTTACATTTGTGCTTATTCAGCAATCGATTGTACTCATCAATTTTTTGGGTCAACTCGTTCAATGCTGACAATGACAACTCTGATTCTGAAATACTATCATTTGCAATGGATGAAATATCCTTTAGCTCTAAGCGTACACTTGAAATTCTATCGCCTAATTCTTTCAAACCTTCATCAACAGTTGACCATTTATCAGTAGAAGAACTAAGCCTTTTCAGAATGTCCAAAACACTTCCTTCCTCCTCGATAGCAGCAATTCCGGCATAACATTCATTCAACCCACTTTGATTTTCTGCCCGCCTCAATTCCTTTTCTAAGTCTTGGTAATTTATGGAAGATAAATTTAACTTTGATAATTCCTCTTTCAAGTATAGCGTATAATCAATTGACTTCTCTGCTTCGTGTAACGAATCTTTCAAGGAATATAATTTATTTTTCTCATGCTGAAAGGAACTAAACTTTTTTTGAAAGGATAAAGCTAACGCTGTTGTTTCTGCTAAATGGTCAAAAAGTTCCAGTTGAAATCGCTTATCTTTCAACTCAATAGTGTTGAACTGAGAATGAATATGAACTAACTTTATAGCCAATTCACGTTGAAGATTTAATGTTACTGGTGTATCGTTAATAAAAGCTCTCGATTTCCCTTCTTTGGTTATTTCACGCCTAACAATCAATTCGTCATCTTCATCAATTTCATGAAGACTTAACCAAGCACGAATATCCGCATTAGATTTAAACTTTCCTTCAACAATAGCTTTATTCGCTAAAGGACCAATTATATTAAAGTCTGCACGTTCTCCTAAAATCAAGTGTAAAGCATCGAGCAACATGGACTTTCCTGATCCTGTTTCTCCGGTTATTACGGAAAATCCGGATTGAAAACTCAATTCTACATGTTCGATAATCGCAAAATTCTGAATCGTTAATTGCCTTAGCATATTAATTCATTATTTCAGCATAACGCGACGAATTTCCTGAGTCTAATTTCTTAAGTAGATTAACGAAATCCGTTTTCTCTTTCACTTCGGAATCGGAAAGTACGTTTTTAAACTCAAGAAACTTACCGTATAAAAAATTCTGAACATTAATATTATTCGGACGCTGCTGAATGATTGGGTTCAATTTGTTTAGGGCATCGTACATTGCCTTTTTTGCAGCAACTTTATCGTCATACAATTTATCTATCCCCTTACGATGATAAGCATAATTACAATCTCTCAAGGGTTCATAGATTTGATGAAGGATATTATCAACTAACCAAAAACGATTCTTTTTTCCTGTTTCGCTCGATTTCCAACCTGCAAAACCTACAGATTGTGCCGTAACAACTATTTGCTGCGCTTCAGTAAAATAAGGAGTCCCTCCTTTTGGTGAAAATGAATCATAATCCATTCCAATTATAAAGTATGCGTAAAAAGCAAGGATTGAGGTTAAATTGTCTTTGAATTGATTTTGGGCATATTGTAATACCGTATTTCGTGAGAATGATATTTGCATATCGTCATCTTGAAAGTTGAAAAGAATACTGTTATAATTCGAATTAAATGCAGGTCTGTTGGATTGAATAGACATACTACCGCTGTAATTACCAGTACTTGGAATTGATTTAATTTGAATTCGTACAATGCAATTAATTCGCTCTTCTATGTTAAATTTATCTTTTGTCCAAGTGGTGTTATTCATAAAATCAGCAACGGTTTGCTTCATTTGATCCAGAATTTCCTTTTCAGTTGAACTTACTTCAACTTTATTATCTACAATTACATCAACTTGGCAATTCAGTTCTTGAGCAAAATTCTTCGAAGAGAAGATTAAAAGCACTAAAAAAATCAAGAGAAACTTCTTCATCGTTTTTCTATATAGTTCAAAATATCCAATGCGACAAGAGATTTTGGTTTTTTATCAAATTCTTCCATTCTGTCTTCTTTATCTAAGATAGTAATTTTATTCCAATCAGATTGAAAGGTTGTTCCCTCATTTTCCATGGAATTCATGACTACTATATCCAAATTTTTATCTTTTAGTTTAGATAACGCATATTCTTTAGAATTATTGGTTTCTAATGCAAAACCAACGACGAGTTGTTCGGTAACTTTATTTTCAGATGCCCATTTTAGCACATCAGGATTTCTCGTTAAACTAAGTTCAAAATCCGACGATTGTTTTTTAATCTTGTGTGGTGAAATAGCAATTGGACGATAATCAGCAACCGCCGCGGCAAAAATCCCTATTTCTTGGTCCGACCAGTTGTCTTTAACAGCACTCAAAAGTTCTTGAGCAGACAATACATCAATTCTTTTCAAATTAGGGTGTGCTAACTCGAGGTTCACAGGTCCTGTAATTAAGGTCACATGATACCCCTTCAACAACGCTTTTTCGGCTAATTCAAATCCCATTTTACCACTAGAGAAATTACCGATATACCTTACAGGATCTATTTTTTCATACGTGGGACCTGCAGTAATGAGAAGTTTTTTTCCGATTTGCGCATTCAAACTAAGGGCCTCCTCAGCATATTTAGCAATATTTTCAGGTTCTTCCATTCTTCCTTGCCCCTCCAAACCACTTGCTAATTTTCCAGAGGTTGCAGGTATAACTATTACTCCGTCTGTTATTAATTGAGTGAGATTTCGTTTTAAAGTGGGATGTTGATACATGTCAAGATCCATTGCAGGCGCAATAACTGTCTTAGATTTCATCGAAAAATATGTTGCTAAAAGTAGATTATCACAAACCCCTGAAGCCATTTTCGCAATTGAATTAGCTGTAGCTGGTGCCACTACAAACAGATCTGCCCATAAAGCAAGTTCTACATGGTTATTCCAAATCCCTGTTTCTTTATTCCAGAATTCGATTACTACTGGATTTTCGGAAAGTGTACTAACAACCAGCGGACTTATAAAATCAGAAGAGGCAGGAGTCATTACACATCTGACTTCTGCCCCTTTACTTTTAAATATTCTTATAAGGTAAGCAATTTTATAAGCTGCAATACCTCCTGTAATTCCAAGAAGGATGCGCTTACCAAGCATTACTTGTCTGTCTCTGGATGACGAACGTAAATTTTATCTTCTAATAACTCTTGAGTAGCAATAGCAGTTGGTTTTGCCATTCGCTCGTAATGCTTAGAAATTTCAATTTGTTCTCTGTTTTCAAAAATTTCCTCTAAATTATCTGTAGTAGATGCAAATTCTTGTAGTTTTTGAGTCAGTTCTTCCTTAAGTTCTACACTAATTTGATTAGATCTTTTGGAAATGGCCACCAATGCTTCGTAAATATTTCCCGTTTTTTCTTCCAATAAAATGGTGTCTCTTGTTACGGTTGTTTTTTCTGCGGCTGTGTTTTTAATGCTCATATACTTTTTCTTATTTAATCTTTTCGCCCTTTTCCATTCGCTCCATTAGGTTATTCAACTCATTGATATAACGCGAATTTTTAAATTGGAAAGCAAAGTTAAGGAATCTTTCCTTAGTTTTTTCAATTCTTTCTTGTTTTTTACTCTCAACGCTATTTTGCGCCAACAAAATTGAGTTTTTTACCAATAAATAACCATTTTCTTCTAAAAACTTCGAACGACTATATTTAGAAGAAAAAATTTCTGCTGAAGTAACCGCTGCTCGATAATTTTCAGTCTTTGCATACAAGCGCACTTCCTCAAAATCTTTTCGTTCAATTTTATATCTTAATTCGTCAATGATTAAATTACAAGTATCCACTAATTTACTATCGGGATATCTGTTTACAAATTCTTGAACACTATTGATGGCTTTATCTGTTTCTCCTTGATCCAAATAATAACTTGGGGAATTTCTAACACTGCAGAGGGCTTTCATAAACATAGACTCCTCTACTTTAGGACTGAAAGGGAAGCGAGACAAATAGGAATCGAAATAATATTCAGCCATGTAAAAATCTTCTGTTTCAAAGTATGATTTAGCCAAACGATAATAAGCCAGCTCTCCCTCACCTGTTCGCGGAGAATGTTGATAAATTTGCTCATATAAAACAATGCAGCGGTCGAAATCTTTCTTTTCATATAGATTATTAGCCGTTTCAAATTTCAGCTGATAATTATCTCCCTTTACAATTTTCGAATATTCCGAACATGCAACATTAAGCATCATTAAAGCGAATACACCTATAAATTTTCTCATTTCACTCTCAGACTTTTTCCCACTTGTAAAACACTTGTGGTTTTAATTCGATTTAATTGACACAATTGAGATACAGTCGTGTTATGTTTTCTTGCAATTGATGAAAGAGTATCTCCTGATCTCACCTGATAATATTTAGCTTGACTCGTGCGAACTACAGGCTTTGGCTTAACCACTAATTGTTCTTCTTTTATTTCAGAATCATTTATAATGTTTTCTTTTGCTATTTCTGGTTTATTCCCTGAATAATAGTGATCGCTTGGTTTAGCACCTGCACGAAATAATCCTTTATGAATGAGTATACTATCTTTTTTTAATTTTTTAGCACGAAAATCTATTATCTCCTCAGGGTTTAATGTCGCATCATAAAACCTTACCTCGAAATGTAAATGAGACCCAAAGGAATGACCTGTATTTCCGCCCAATGCAATCGGATCACCTGCCTTTACCTCCTGATTTGGATAAACAAGAAATTTACTTAAATGGCCATAGTACGTTTCAAAACTATTAGGATGACGAAGCACCACTAAATTTCCATACCCCCCTTCGTTGTATTTTGCATATCGAACCTTACCTGACCATGCAGCATAAACTGTATCTCCTGTTTCCAAATCTAAATCCATCCCAGTGTGGTAACGACCGTTTCTAAATTTGTAGGTGGAGGTTACTATTCCAGGTACCGGTGGGTAATATTCACTACTTTCTCCACTATTCAAATACACCCAAACTGAATCTTTCATTTGCCCTAAATCATTGCGAACACCTGAAAGGTAAGAATTATTGTTC
>JACCDX011661184.1_pt1 | contig 21030 bp, 14 predicted proteins | sample 7449681 | NCBI WGS metagenome assembly JACCDX01 (sample SAMN15323450, study PRJNA562643) | freshwater metagenome | isolation source: river surface water | place: USA:Blue River Watershed | collected 2017-08-18
ATAACTTTCTTACCTTCTACATTTGCAGCCAAAGCATCCCAGATAAATTTACGGCTTGATCCAAAAGCAAAGTCACGTACATTTTCTGCATTGAACACCCAAGTTTTTTGAGTCGTTGCTTTTGTTTTTTCTGCTTTTCTAGCTTCTTCTAAAGTCACCACTTCAACTGGTTCAGCAGAAGTTTGTGCTTTATTCCATCTAGCCAACTGCGCTGGGCTCAATACAGCCGCATAGTTTTGACAAGCACCAGTCGCCATTACAACGTGGTCGCTAGGAACAGTGATAGCCACTTTATAATTACCAAAAGTCAAAGCAAACTCACCTCTTCCAGTAAACTGGTGGTGTTGCCAACCTTGGAAATCAGAATACACAGCTAAACGTGGATACCATTGAGCCATGGTGAATAAGTGGTTGCCATCTTCTGGGAAGAATTCAAATCCACCTCTACCACCTACTGTCATTCTATCTGTAATTTTATAATTCCAATCTACTTTAAAAGCAAATTTTTGACCAGGCTTCAATGCTGTTGGCAATTCAACACGCATCATCGTTTTGTTCACCGTGTATTTTAATTTAGCACCTAAAAGATCTGTGATTTTTAAAATATTCACGCCCAAACCATTATCGCTTTTTGCTTCTTCTAAATTATCAATCATTGCAGGGCTCATGCCTCTTCCTAATGAACTTCCATCAGGGTAGCCAGCATTTTTTGTGGTGCTATGCTCGTTCTCATCCAATTGCAACCAGATATACGTTAACACATCAGGAGAATTGTTAAAATAAGTAATGGTCTCGGCACCATGTAACATCAAATTCTTTTCGTCTAAAGTTGCTTTAATGTCGTAATCGGCTCTTTGTTGCCAATACTTTGGACCTGGAGCACCACTCGCCGTTCTGTATTCATTTGGCGTTGGTAAAATAGTACCCAATTGTTCAAACTTGTTTCCATGGTTAGAACCAGGGTTGTTGCGGATATCTTGTGCTACAACTGTCAAGACAGTCAAGAACATGATTCCGAATGACAATAATTTCTTCATTGTTGTTTCTTTTTCGAGTTTTAAAGAGATCCAAATCGATCTATGATCATACGTAAAGATAAGCATATCGCTAAGATAGAACCATACCGCATATACATTTTTCTAGGAATTTTCAGCTGTGTTGTCAATCCATAAGACAAGGCCAATATCACCATCACAATCAAGATTTGACCTATTTCAAGGCCAATATTGAATGAAAATAAGGGCCCTAACAAGGAATCCTCCTTCCCCAAGAGACTTTTGAGGTAATTACTAAACCCTAAACCATGAATCAGGCCAAAAAATAGCGCTAACCCATAATGGGCCGAAAAGCCTTGTTTAAATTCAAAATCCCTCACCCAAAAATTGGATACCGCAGTGATCAAAATGGTCACTGGAATGAGGAACTCAATCCAATTCACAGGAATATCTAACACAGAAAGGGTGCTTAAGGCAAGCGTTAAGGAGTGGCCAATGGTAAAAGCAGTCACTAAAATCAAGATCTTTTTCCAATCTGTCCAAACATAACGCAGGGTCAATGCCAAGACAAATAAAATATGATCTACCCCACCTAAATCAATGATGTGTTTAAAACCAAGTCTTAAATACAAAAACAGCTCGTCCATAAATGAATTTTTCTGGTGTTAAATTAATGAAGACCTTTGTAACCACAAAATAAACTACTATGGCTTGGATTGGTTTGAAACATTGGATGGTATGGATGCTGACTGCATTGCACCCTTTTTATATTTCGGTAGTAGAAATTGAGCACAATGCAAAAGAAGCCACCATTGAAATTAGTGCACGCACTTATACTGACGACTTAGAAAAGATGATTCAAAAAGAATTCAATGTTAAACTGGATTTGAGCCAAGCAAATCAAAAAGAGCAAGCCAACAAGTATATCAATTTATACATGCAAAAAAAATTAGCACTACAGTCAGGTGGTGTAAAATTTAAGATGGACTTTATTGGTTATGAAATTCAGAAAGAAAGTACTTGGAGTTATTTTGAAATCAAAGAAGTGAAGCAGGTGAAACAATTGAATGTTTTTTGTGAAATATTATTTGGTATAGATCCAAATCAAATTAATATTATACACACTACGATAGGCGGCGTGAGAAAAAGCTACGAATTGACGACGCCTAAAAATTCGACCCAGTTTATTTTTTAAGGAAAATTTTTTAAGATCTATTTTTTCAATTCCATCAATACATAGGGTGTCAATTCCTTGTACCTTGTTGCTGGATTTAAAAATTCCAAAGTCAATAAAGTGATATGGAATCTGTAACCATGGTACAAGATATTTGAGTTAGGAAAATCTTGTAGCAAAGCTTTAGCGGGTATGCTATCTGCCACGATCCATTGTCCTTCTTTTAAAGCACTACTGTCTTGCACGACTGGGAAAACATGTTGCCCATAATAATGAAATGCATTGCTATTCGGGATTTTATATAATGCCGCTTTTTTGATATCCCATTGATTTGTCTTTGCTTGCTGAACCAGTGCATTGCCCCACTGGTATTGTAGTAAATGAGGATAAAAGAAACTATTTAAAATTAAGTTTAGCCCAATCATTAAGACCAAACTAATGTAGATCCATCTTTGGATTAAGTTTTGGCGACTGAATCCAATTTTTATCATGATAATGATAGTACCAAAAAGAATCAAAAAACCCAATAAACCCATTTTTCCAAAAGGAATATTGCTAATCAATCCCATCGCAACCAACAAAACCATAAAAATAAAAAGATGGAAACCAAAAAACCATTTAATCCATTTATGTAAGCGATCGGCTTGTTCTAACAAAGCAGAAAAATGTGCAGCAGTTAATACCGCAGCCAATGGAAACACTACAAAAATATAATGCGGTAATTGGGCTTGGCTTCTGGATAACACTAGATAGGTCAATAAAAATCCAAAAAAACTAATTCGTTCTTTTTGTACATTAAATAATCCTTCTTTAAATATTGCAATACCCTTTGCTATAAAGGCCCAGATAAAAACAAAAATCCAAGGTAAAAAACTCCAAAGCATATTCTCCAAAAGGAAGGTTGAATAACTCATTTCATGGTAAAAATTTTCCCCTGTATACCTGCCAAAACTTTGGGTCCAATAATAAAACCTCAACCCTGATTGTATTGGTATATTGTTAATTAATTTACCAGGATGCAAATCATATTGTTGGTACAATCCCCAACTCATGGGTATCAATAAAATGCCAATGATCAATATGCCTAATAAATAAATTGGCTTGAAAAAATAAGCCCATTTTTTTTCAAAAAACCATTGTGGTGCAAAAGCTAGAACCGGCACAACAAGTGCAATAGGCCCCTTGGTCATCATGCCCCCAGCAATCGCCACCATGGCCCAAATAAAATCTGACCATTTATTAGAGGATGCCCATTTTGCAATCAACCATATACTCAATGCCACCCATCCCATCAACATCGTATCCGTTCTTACATCATGCGCAATTAAGAAAAAAGCTTGACAGCTAGCTAAAATTAAGACTGCTAGATTTGCGACCCTTTGATTGTACTTTAATTGAGCAAATTTAAATGTAGCATACAATGCTAAGATCAAAAAAATAAATGAAGGCAACCTATATGCCCAATCATAAATACCAAATATTTTCATAGACAAGGCAGACAACCAGAAAAGCATTGGGGGTTTGTCTAAATAATCTTTCCCAAGGTCATAAATTTGAAGAAAGCTATTACGCTCTAACATCTCTCTACTAATAGACGCATATTGTGAAGCATCGATATCCATTAATGGAATACAAAATACACCAACCAATTGTACACCTAATAATGCAGTGAGTAAAAGCCAGAATGTATTTTTATTCATTTTTAATTTTGATTATATTGGAGACTTAGTCCCTATAAGCTTGTTTAAATAGCATTGGACCTTCCAATTTTAAATAAACCTTTGCCATCGCAAATCCCGAAACCAATCCTATGATGGCGCCACCTACAATATCCAACGGATAATGCACCCCAACATATATTTGCGCAAAAGCAATGATGCCTGCCCAAACAAAAAAGAATTTTGTATAACGTTGTTGCGTGATACCCCATGTCATAAAAATAAATATCGCTAAACCAAAATGATTTGCAGCATGGGAGGAAGTAAAACTAAAACCACCAGAACAATGGTCTAATAAAAGTCTGGTTTTGCCTATGAATGCAGGATCGTTACAAGGTCTTAAACGATGAAAAAATGGCTTAAAGACACTACTACTTATTTGGTCTGTCAGACCTACATTGATCAATGCAAACAAAAGCCATTTCAAAGTTTTCCAACCAATTTGATAGATCAACCAGCCAATTAGTCCAATATACAAAGGAATCCAATTATTGGAATGCCTGGTCCAAGGCAGCATAGTATCTAATATAGGATGATGCCATACCCCATTGATTTGGTAAAACAATGCCTGGTCGATGTCCTTAATTTGTTGAAAAATACTTAGCCCCATGCGGTAAAGATACAAGGAAGTGGAAAAATTTAAAGTAAATTTGCATACCGATTTATTTTAATATTTAGCTATGTCATTAATTAAGAGCATTTCAGGTTTTAGAGGCACCATTGGTGGTCGCCCAAACGATAACCTAACCCCAATCGATATTGTAAAATTTGCATCCGCATATGGTACCTGGTTGATCAGAAAATCTGCTGGTAAAAAGAAAGTGATTGTTGGTCGTGATGGTAGAATGAGTGGCTTAATGGTAGAAGCACTGGTGGAACAAAGTTTATTGGCACTTGGGATTGATGTGGTGCATTTAGGATTAAGTACAACCCCAACTGTAGAAATGGCTGTCGTATTTGAAAATGCAGATGGTGGTATTATATTGACAGCAAGTCACAATCCAAAAGAATGGAATGCGCTTAAATTATTAAATGAAAAGGGTGAGTTTGTGAGTGGAGAAGAAGGTAAAACCATCTTAGCTTTAGCAGAACAGGAAGATTTTGTGTACGCCCCTGTGGATGCGATGGGCGAACTAATTGGTGATGATAATAGTTTATCTAAACATATTCAAGCCATATTGGAACATCCATTGGTCGATGTTTATGCCATAAAGAAAGCAGGCTTTAAAGTCGTTGTGGACGCTATCAATAGTTCTGGTGCATTTACCGTGCCTGCTCTATTAAAAGCAATTGGCGTAGAGGATGTGCTTGTATTGAATGCCGAAATGACTGGAGATTTTGCACATAATCCAGAGCCACTTAAAGAACACTTAACTGAACTTTGTACGACTGTTGTAAATGAAAAAGCACATCTAGGTATCGCAGTAGATCCCGATGTAGATCGTTTATGTTTTGTGAGTGAGGATGGAAATTTATTTGGCGAAGAATATACACTAGTAGCTGTTGCGGATTATATTTTACAATATACTAAAGGTGCCACAGTGAGTAACCTCTCCTCTACTAGGGCTTTAAGAGATGTCACTGAACAACATGGCTGCACTTATTTTGCGAGTGCTGTTGGCGAAGTGAATGTGGTGACAAAAATGAAGGCCGAAAAAGCAGTGATTGGCGGAGAAGGTAATGGCGGTATCATTGTGCCAGATTTACATTATGGTAGAGATGCTTTAATTGGCATTGCATTGTTCTTATCGCATCTTGCAAAATCAGAAAAAACCTGTTCCAATTTAAGAGCTAGTTATCCTGCTTATTATATGAGCAAGAAAAAGATGGACCTGAATGCGAACCTTTCATTATCAAGGATATTTGAACAATTGAAAAAAGAATTTGCTGCTTACCCAATGAACGATGTGGATGGATTGAAGATAGACTTTGAAAATGAATGGGTGCATTTAAGATCAAGTAATACAGAACCAATTATGCGCATTTATACTGAAGCAAAAACACAAGCAGGAGCTGATGCATTAGCGGATAAAATTATTCAGCTGATCCATAAAATTCAATAATTTAGCAATCATGCAGAGAATCTATTTTGACAATGCGGCGACGACCCCACTTGCGCCTGAAGTACTAGAAGCAATGATGCCTTATTTAACCGAAAAATTTGGCAATCCTTCCTCTATTTATAGCTATGGCAGAGAAACAAGATTGGCCATTGAACAAGCAAGAAAATCTGTGGCAAAAAACTTAGGTGCCAAGCCTGCTGAAATATTTTTTACGAGTGGAGGTACAGAAAGTAGCAATACGGTTTTAAATGCTGCCATCAACGATTTAGGTTGTAAGCATATCGTTAGTTCTCCGATAGAACACCATGCTACTTTACATACGGTAACGCATCTGGCAAAATTGCATAACCTTCAATTAAGCTTTGTTCAAATTTTACCAAATGGCCATCTTGATATGGACCATTTAGCGACACTACTTGCAGCTTCAACCGAAAAGACAATTGTCACCATCATGCATGCCAATAATGAAATTGGCAACATGATTGACATGGTAGCTGTAGGTCAACTTTGTAAACAACACCATGCTTATTTTCATAGCGATACCGTACAGACCGTAGGTCATTTTCCATTTGAATTAAGTCAACTACCTGTTGATTTTATCACTGGGGCTGGACATAAATTCCACGGTCCTAAGGGTGTTGGTATTTTATACATCAATGAAAATGTGAAGATCAGCCCATTGGTGCATGGAGGATCTCAAGAGCGTAATATGCGTGCAGGAACAGAAAACTTATACGGCATTGTTGGTTTTGCAAAAGCACTCGAATTGGCTACCGAAAAATACCAAGAAGATCGTGCTTATATCCAATCTTTAAAGCAATACTTACACGATCAGTTGGTTGAAAAAATACCTCATGTCAGTTTTAATGGCGACCCATTTGGAAGAAGCTTATATAATTTATTGAGCGTTAATTTTCCAAAAAATGAAAAAACAGAAATGATCTTATTTAATTTAGATATGCATCATGTTTGTGCAAGTGGAGGAAGTGCTTGTTCTAGTGGTGCGCAACAAGGATCACATGTCATTAATGCACTCAATAAAGGTTCAGAGATTGTGACTGTCCGTTTTTCTTTCTCCAAACAAAATACCATAGCCGAAATCGACCAAGTGGTAACTGCATTGTTGACGATGTTGAATTAAATTAGATTGTAAAATAGGTTGGTACGAATCGAACTAGTATCATTAGATTAATTATAATAGAAAAGGCGCTTCAAATGAAGCGCCTTTTTTATATTTTCTAATTAGATTATGGTTGGCCAACAACTGGAACACCTTTTTCTAAATTTTCAATGACGTTAATCAATTGATAACAAGTTAAGATATCTTGAATAAAAGCAGATTGTTTACTATTGAATTCTGTTCCTTTATTCTGATAGGCATTCTCAGCATTTTGCATAAACTGCGCTTCGGACATTGGAGTACCTAAAGATTTATAATAGGCCAATTGTTGTTTTAAATCCTTTACAACTGAAGCGCCTACTCTTTTTGCTAATTCAATATCACCAGCAGCATAAGCAGCTTGTAAGTATAAAAAAGAAAAGTAATTATGTTGATTGCCTCTGTTAGACGACATACCATAAGGGAAATTTTTAGTACTAATCTCCTTATCTAATTTTCTTAATATTTGAACCGCGCTGTCTTTTTTACCTGCAGCAACCATTGCTTGGGCAATTTGCGCCACATTCAATCTCAATGAATTCAAATGTCTTCTGTTTTCTTCGTCATAATAGACATTAGACTTACTTGAATTCTTGAAATCAAATTTAGTCATGATGTTTTTAAACGCAGCGTCTGTATCTACGGATGCACCTTTTACAGGCACCAATTGATAAGCCAATCCAGTCTGACGCACATATTGATCCAAACCTAAATCCTTTAACTCTTGTGTAGAAGTAAAGCAAACTGGACGCTTAAACTGAGTCGTTGCAATGATTGCATAAATAGCCAATTCATTTTTAATCATGTATTGTCTATTTGGGTTGAAATCAATCAACATCTCAGATTCAATGATATCGTTTGGTTTAGCAATACCAGAAGCCAACGCAAATTCCTTATTCACAGGTAATTTAAATTTATGCGTTGGGAAGATATTCACTGGACCTTCTTGTGTTGAAGCTTGGTATTTACCAGTTTGATCCCCAATTACGTACCTTAAAATAGAATCTAAATTATGGTAATTCGTTTCACCAAATTCTGCAAGCGGATTGTAATAAGCCACATTTAATTTATTACCTGCAACTTGTTCTTCGGTAAAAATAACATCAAATTTATCGCTCTTATTCACCTTGTACCTTAATTCGCGCATATACCAATCAGATCCCAATAAACTATTCACCACAACACGTACGTCTGGTCTGATACCTTCTACTTCCTGCGCATACCATAATGGATAAGTATCATTGTCACCGAATGAGAATAAGATGGCATTTGGAGGACAGCTTTCTAAATAAGCCCTCGCCATATCACGTGCTAAAGTCTTTTGACCACGATCATGGTCATCCCACTCTTGCTGTGCCATCAATGTTGGTACTGCTAATAAACATAGTACAGTAGCAATCGTCGTCGCTATATTTTTATTGACAACTTTACCCAACCATTCTGCAATCTGTAAAACACCTAGTCCAATCCATATTGCAAATGCATAGAATGACCCAACATAAGCGTAATCACGTTCACGAGGTTGAAGCGTCACTTGGTTCAAATAAATCACAATGGCTAAACCAGTGAAGAAGAATAACAAGCCTGTCACCACAAAATCTTTTTTATTTTGTTGGTATTGATACAATAATCCAATGATACCTAAGAAAAATGGCAACATGAATAAATTGTTATTGGCCTTATTGTCTTTATTAATACTATCAGGTAATTTAGATTGTTCCCCAAAGAAGAAATTATCAACCACTGAAATACCAGTTTTGAAATTACCATCACGTACATTTCCAAATCCTTGTAAATCGTTTTGCTTACCTGCAAAATTCCAAAGGAAATAACGTAGGTACATAAAACCAAACTGATAATTTGTAAAGTACTTGATATTATCTCTAAGCGTTGGCACATCCCCATCCTGTATGCCAGCAAAAGCACGGTAACTATCTAATTGACCACGATCATTATCGCCATCCCACATTCTTGGGAATAAATGCGCCGAAGGTGCAGAACCCCAGTCTCTTTTAATATTCTTTCCAGAGAACTCATAATTGGTTGGCGTTTTTACATACTGATCACTGCCTTCTACTGTTTCTACTTTATCAACAAAATCAGGACCATATAAAATAGGCCAATCGCCATATTGCTCTCTTCCTAAATAACCAACTAAGGTTACAGGATTGTCTACATTGTACATATCTACAGATGGGTCTGCATTAGAGCGTATCATAGTTGTCAAATAGGTAGAATAACCTATCAACACAAATACGGTTGACCAAATACCCAACTTTAAAAAATAGTATCCATTTTTATTCGCATATCGCACTCCTACAAAAAATAAAGCGGCTAACAATACAAAGAATGTAACGAACCCACTATAAAAAGGCAATCCTAAACTATTTACAAAATGCACATCAAACGAAGCTGCCCACTTTATCGTGTATTGAATTAAAAATACTTGTACTAATCCTGTAATGACCACACCAATAAAAAATGCAAATAAAGCACCTTTGAAACTTGGCTTATATAATCTAAAATAATACACCATTACAATTGCAGGAATTGTCAAAAGGTTTAATAAATGGACACCAATTGAAATACCCATAATATAGAAAATGAAAATGATCCATTTGTCAGCACCTGGCTGATCAGCCCTATCTTCCCATTTTAAAATAGCCCAAAATACCAATGCAGTAAAGAAGGAACTCAATGCATACACTTCGCCTTCAACAGCGCTGTACCAAAATGAATCACTAAATGTATACGCCAATGCGCCAACTACGCCCGCACCCATCACCAATAAAATTTGGTTACTAGTCAATTCAGTGCCAGACTTTGCTACTAAAATACGTTTTGCAAAATGGGTAATTGTCCAAAATAAAAACAGAATGGTGAAACCACTTGCAATCGCACTCATACTATTCACCGCCAAAGCAGCTGTTTGAGGATTGTCTCCAAAGAAGATGATAAATACCCTTCCTAAAAGTACAAACATAGGTGCTCCGGGAGGATGTGGAATTTGTAATTTATAAGCACTACTGATAAACTCTCCGCAGTCCCAAAAACTACCAGAGGCTTCCATCGTTAATAAGTAAACAGTACATGCAATTAAGGTAACTGCCCAGCCTGTTAGATTGTTGATTTTTTTGAAATCCATTTTGTCCATTTTAGTAGTTGCAAACTTAACTGAAACTGAGCAAAAAGGGAAATTTGAGGCAGTTTTAAGCTTATTTTAAGATTTTAAGCTTCCCTCGCCTATTCTTAGGTAGGGTTTTTTATCTTTGTGCCCCATGAGTCAAAATCGATCTGTTGCATTCCATACATTAGGCTGTAAACTTAACTTTTCAGAAACTTCTACCATGTCTAGGCAACTAGAACTGGAAGGTTTCGAGAAAAAGCAGTTTACCGAGCATGCAGACGTGTATGTGATCAATACCTGTTCGGTGACCGAAAATGCTGATAAAGAATGTCGACAACTCGTAAGAAGGGTACAAAGATTGGCGCCAGAAAGTTTTATTGTGATCACTGGATGTTATGCCCAATTAAAGCCTCAAGAAATTGCCACTATACCTGGAGTTGATTTAGTATTAGGCGCAGCAGAAAAATTTAATCTAGTTCAACACCTTGCGAATCTTACAAAAGGCGATGAAACCAAAATTTGTAGTTGTGAAATTGATACACTAACTGGATTCCACAGTTCCTTTTCTGTCAATGATAGAACCAGGACCTTTTTAAAAGTGCAAGACGGATGTGATTATAGTTGTTCATTTTGTACCATCCCTATGGCAAGAGGGAAAAGTAGAAGTGATACAGTGGCTGGTGTGGTGCAACAAGCAAAAGCTTTGGCAGAGAAAGGCGTAAAAGAAATAGTATTGACAGGCATCAATCTTGGAGATTTTGGAAAAGGGGGCGATGGTGGAAAGAAGCATGAAGAAAGCTTTTTTGAACTCATCAAAGCTTTAGATACCGAAACTAATATTGAACGTTACCGCATCTCGTCTATAGAACCCAATTTATTAACAGACGAAATCATTGCTTGGGTTGCGCAGAGCAAAAAGTTCATGCCGCATTTTCATATTCCTTTGCAAAGTGGATCGGACGCAGTATTGAAATTAATGCAACGCAGGTACAATAGTCAGTTTTATAGAGAACGTATTGAATTGGTTAAAAAATTAATCCCTCATGCAGCAATTGGTGTAGACGTGATTGTTGGCTCACCTGGAGAAACTGAAGCCTATTTTCAAGAGAGCTTTGCTTTCATTCACAGCTTAGACATTTCTTACTTACATGTATTCACTTATTCTGAACGAGCAGCGACCAAGGCCTTAGATATTAAGCCAATTGTACCAATTGCCATACGCAACGAACGCAATAAAATATTACGCAATCTGTCTTACCAGAAATTACAATACTTTACAGAAGCACATAGAGGCCAAAACAGAAAAGTGTTATTTGAATCTGTTAAGAAAACTGCAGATGGATCGGTAGAAATGCTAGAAGGCTATTCTGATAATTATATTAGGGTTACCACACCTTACAGAGCAGAATGGAGTAATCAAATAGTAGACTGGACGATCTAATTCAAGCTATTATAAAAGCGAGATTTCTTCCAACTTAAACTCAACAATCATCATCATATTAATGCTGTCTAGTCGAACGTAAACAGATTTTTTATCTGCTTTTACCACTTCTCCCCTTTGACCCATAAATAATCCATTGTTTACAGCCACTTTTGTTTGTGGTTTTAAAGGACCCAAATCAACAACTTGAATATTGCTATAAGACAAGCCTAAATATTTTCTGATCAATTCAATTTCATTGTCTCTAATGATGGCTGGCTTTTTTTCAAAATAAAGAAAACGCACCACCCCCATTGTACTAAGCACATTTGTATATTCTTCCTTAGTTGCTTTTACAAAGACATAAGATTTAAACAATGGTTCTTCAATAATCTTCTTTCTATCCGACCATTGGCGTTCTTTTTTTTGTGTAGGACACCAGCTTTCAATGCCTTTTTGTGCAAAATTAAGATCCACCTTTTTCTCCCACTTTGGTTTTGTATATACTACATGCCACTTCCTCAACTTTTCCATGTCCACTTTTATTTTTTTACAATCGCTGTTGTTTTTTTATTCAAAGCTGCTAAAATTTTGCTCGACTCATTTACTTGAAAATCTTTAGCTAAATCTTTAATCCATCCTTGATAACGATCCTGCTTTGATTTATCAGGATTATTATAAAATTTATTATAATCCACTTTAATCGGAGCTAATTTCATTGGCGTCTTTAATTTTAACGCTTGCTCATTTTGTTTAGAAACTTCTTGTACACGCTTTTTGAAAGCTTGGAACTTATCTAATTTTAAATAAACTGGATTGTCGATTTGACTAGATACCCATTGTAAGTTTTGCTTGAATTTATTTAAAGCTGTATCGTTTTGAATTTGCATGTTGGCTGATTGAACCACTTGAGCCAATTGTGCATTATTAGGCCATACCATATACCTTGCACGCTCCATTTCATCCCAACTCAATGCAGACTCATTGTCTTTTTCTCTGTACTTGAGGTATTCATATTCATCTGGTAAAATAACATCTGGAACGACTCCCTTCTTTTGTGTGGAACTTCCTGTGATTCGATAGAATTTTTGGAATGTTAGTTTTACTGCACCATATTCTGTTTGTATACCCAATGAATCCAATGGCTTTCCAAATGCTACATTTCTTTGAACAGTACCCTTGCCATAAGTAGAACTACTTCCTACAACAATACCACGCTTATAATCTTGTATAGCGCCCGCAAAAATTTCACTTGCAGATGCGCTAAACTCATTCGCCATGACCACCAATGGACCATCATATAAAATACCTGGTGTTTCGTCATATAAAGTTTGAGATCTACCTTCTTTATTTCTGATTTGTACAACAGGACCCTTGTCAATAAACAAACCAGCCATTTGTACCACTTCATATAAAGAACCGCCGCCATTGAATCTTACATCAATGATGATACCTTTTACATTTTCCGCTTTCAATTTTTTGATTTCTGCAGCCACATCTTCAGAACATCTATGTCCATCTTCTCTTTCAAAATCGGCATAGAAATCGGGCAATAAAATATAACCATATTTATCCTCCCCATTTTGTATTACTGCACTTCTTGCATAGCCTTCGTCCAAGACAATTTTTTCTCTAATTAAACTCACCACTTTAAATGTACCGTCTGGTTTTCTGAAAGTCAATCTTACTTCTGTACCTAAACTACCTCTGATTAATTTAACTGCATCTGTTGTTTCATAGCCAGATACATCCACCGGCTCATCCGCGCCTTGTGCAATTTTTACAATCACATCATTCACCACAATCTGTCCAGACTTCCATGCTGGCCCACCTGGTTGGATACTAGCAATACGGATACCAAAATCATCTTGTGTTAATTGAGCTCCAATACCATAAATCACACCGCTCATTTGTTCAGTAAAAGAACGCTTTTCTACTGGTGCTAAATAATCTGTATGAGGATCCATTAAGCCTGTAATGGAATTTAAGAATAATTCGAATCGTTTTTCTTTTGTAAAGGTTTTTTCAAAAGACTCTAATCTCTTTTTGTAAGACTTCTTAACATAAGCCCTTGATTCCGCTTCTAATGTTGAATCATTTTTTATGACAAATTTTTCTTTGCCTTTATTTTTTTCTCGCTCATCAATCAAACTTGCATAACGTTCAATGGTTCTATACTTCAACAACATCTCCCAACGCTTCGATCTTTCAACTTCATCTTTAGGATACCCTAATTTATCTGTATTCAAGTACACAGAATCATCTTTACTAAAATCAAAAGGTTGATCCATGATTTGATTGAATACAGCTTGTGTTTCTTTAATACGAATTTCATAAATACGACTTACCGCAGGTTGAAATGTAATTGTAGCGCCATGAATTTCATCATCAATTGTTGTACTATATTTTAACAAGCCATCTATATCTGATTGCAGAAAAGTATTTTTTTCTGGATCTAAGGCTTTAAAATAAGCACTAAAAACTTCTTTAGAAAATGCGTCGTCGATGTTTCTAGGACTGTAATGTTCTGTTTCTAATAATTGGCCTATCGTAGATAACAATTTCCTTTGTCTTAATTCAGGAGACTCTGGATTTTCTGATTTAACTGTATTAAAGGCAAAGAACAACGCGCCAAATAAGAATACTGTGGCAAAAACTTTCCACTTATTTTGTTTTACATATGTCATAATCTTGTGCATCTAGGATTTCAAAAATAGCGTAAAATGGGAATCTTATGAGTCTAATTCAGTTTTTCTACTCTTTTTTACCATTATTTTATAAAAACATGCTCAACTAATTTTATTGATTACTGAATTAACGTATTTTTGCAGCCCAAATGGAGGGCGTAGCTCAGTAGGTTAGAGCGACAGTTTGTGGCACTGTAGGCCGTGGGTTCGAGACCCATCGTTCTCCCATTAAAAACCTGTCCCAATTTTAGGGATAGGTTTTTTTAGTTTAAATGCTTTTTATGATACTTTTTTTACTCCCAATATTAGTAGGCGCTTTCGGCTGGTGCTTGGTTTGGGCCATATCCGTTGTACCATTCAAATGGTCAAATTTAGCCAATCAATGGGTTGGGCAAATCGATTTAGCAAAACTGATACCCGAATTGACAAAAAACGACCCTTTTGAATCAATGAAACCAGTCATCAATGACAAATTGGATGATTTTTTTAGACATAAATTAAGCGCAAAGCTTCCAATGATTTCCATGTTCATAGGAGATAAGACCATTGAGGAATTAAAGGAGGTATTTATGGAAGAATTAGCCCTACTCTTTCCATTGCTCATAAACGAGTTCAGTGCCCATTTAAATAGGGACTTGCAGCAACAATGGCAGCAAAAATTTAGAACCATCCTTCAGCAGAAAATCATCAAGGCAAGTATCCCATTTAGATGGGCCGCTTTTGTATTAGGTGCCATTTGGGGCTTTGTGATTGCTTTAATTCTTCCTCTTATTTAACCGCTTATACTTTACAAGCGCCTTTCTTTAAACTTTAGCACGAATTTTGTGTTATTGGTTAAACAGAATCCAATCTATCTGGTCTTATAGACCACAAATACAATTATGAAAAAAATTACAATAGTTTTTAGTGCTTTATTGATCCAAGTGGCCTTATTTGCTCAAATCCCTACTGGTCGCCCTGCAGGTGCGGGTGGTAGCATGAATATGGGTCATTTTTATGGGAAGGTCGTAGATGCCAATAAAAAAGGAGTCGATGGCGCCACAGTTCAATTAAAAGGGAGCAAATTCGATCCAGCAACTAAAAAAGCAAGCGAAGTGACCTTGGCTACGATGATTACTGCAAGCAATGGTGATTTTAGCTTTGACAACCTATCTGTGATGGGTAATTTCAAATTAATCATTTCTGGAGTTGGATATAAAAAATATGAAAAGCAAATTAGCTTCAACATCAAGCCAGGTGGCAATCCTCAAGACATGATGGCTTTAGTTGATAAAGATTTAGGCAATATTAGATTAGAAGAAGATCCAAATCAATTACAAAGTGTTACAGTGACTAGCTCAGCAAAGCCACAATTTGAAATGGGTATTGATAGAAAAATTTTCAATGTAGATAAGAACTTGGCAAGTACAGGTCAAACTGCGGTAGAGGTGATGAAGAATATTCCAAACTTAAATGTAGACATTGATGGCAATGTCACTTTAAGAAACGCTACACCTACTTTATTAATTGACAATCGTCCAACCACATTGACTTTGGATCAGATTCCTTCTGATATCATTGACAGAGTTGAAATCATAACCAATCCTTCTGCTAAATATGATGCATCGGGCGGCAATGCAGGTATTTTAAACATCGTTTTAAAGAAGAATAAAAAAAATGGTTATAATGGTGGACTTAGAGGTGGTGTGGATATGCGTGGTAAAATCAATGCAGGTGGTGACATCAATTTAAGAAGCAGTAAAATTAACTTTTCGGCAAGTGCAAACCTCAGAAATAGTAAATCAATCAGTACGATTGATAATGTGAGAGATATCTTGTTAACCCCTATTCCAACAAGCATTAGTACTTATACCGATAATATTGGTTTAAGTGAATTTGCTTTCTACAGAGCTGGATTCGATTATTTAATTGATAATCGTAATACTTTCTCCATTTTTGGAAACATCGTAAAAGGTGATTTTGGAAATACATCCACTCAAACGATCGACTCCATCTTTAATGGCGTCAACAGAAATAATAATATAGCATTAGACAATAATTCTATTTTTTCGTTTTTAAACAAAGGTACTCAAGCTAGTTTCAAACACTTATTCGCTGAAACTGGACATGAATTAAGTGCAGACTTTAATTACAACGAAAGCAATAGCGATAACAATTCACTCATAAAGTCTAGTATCTTAAACCAAAGAACAGTTGGATCAGGAACAAATAAAAACTACACTTCCAATATAGATTACGAACGTGTATTTAAAAATAATGTGAAATTTGAAGCTGGTGTAAGAATGAACAATAGAGATGAATTCAATGATAGAGATCAGTTTAGAATCATTAATGGAAAAGAAGTACTCATTAACAGCATCAGTAATCAATTAAAGTTTAATGAAAGCGTCTTAGCAGCTTATTCTAATTTTGGTGGGAAAAAAGACAATTTAAGTTACCAGCTTGGTTTAAGAGTTGAGAACAGAGAATACATCGTGAACGTGTTGAATAAGCAAGGTCAGGATTCATTAGAATCAATCATCAAATTGCCAATTTCATTATTCCCAAGTGCCTTTATAAGTTACAAATTGAATGATAAAAATGATGTGCAGTTTAATTACTCTAAAAGAATCAATGCACCCAATCCTTTCCAATTACAACCTTTCCCAGACTATTCAGACCCATTGAATATTGCAGTTGGTAACCCTAATTTAAAGCCACAATTCACGCATTCATTTGAAATGGCATACAACAATGTCTATAAAAAAGGTTCTAATTTATTGGCCACCGTTTATTATAAATACAGCACAGACTTAATTACAAATTATATTTATAAAGACATCAACCCTATCACAAATGATAGCGCATTTTATAGTTCATTCATCAATGCGAATACTTCAAAAGTATATGGATTAGAATTAAGCAATAAAACAACACTTACTAAATGGTGGGATATAAATCTAAGTTTTAACTTATTCAGATCAGAAATTGAAGCAAGCATTCCTGGTCAAGATGTGAATAATAATTTAACGAGCTGGTTTAGCAAAATGAATAATAATTTTAAACTTATAAAAGGATTATCACTACAATTTAGTGGTCAATACCAAGCCAAGACAATCCTACCTCCAGGTGGTAACTCTGGCGGTGGTGGCGGAAGAGGCGGTGGCGGATTTGGCGGTGGTGGTGGCGGATTCGGCGGACCACAGTCTACAGCGCAAGGATACAATTTACCTAACTATGAATTTGATTTAGCCATCAGAAAAGATTGGACTTTCAAAGGTGGCAAAACTGCATCATTGACTTTGAGTGCAAGTGACGTCTTTAAAACAAGGGTGATTCAGACTTATTCAGAAAGTTTATACTTTACGCAAAATGTAATAAGAACAAGAGATCAGCAATTCTTTAGATTGAACTTCTCTTACCGATTTGGCAAATTCGATGTGAATTTATTAAGAAGAAAAAGTACGAAAATGCAAGACGGAAGTGGTGGAATGGATCAAATGCAACAATAAGCAACAACTATTTATTTAGAAGTTTTACCTTCTAACATAGGAACAAAAGAGAATGCCTCAAAGGATTCTCTTTTTTCTTTTCCATCCTTTTTCTTAGTTAAACGAAGCATCCTTTGTTCCGCGCCTTCCTCATCCAATGGAATAATCATTTTTCCGTTCACTTTCAATTGTGCCCATAGTTTTTCGGGTACTTTAGGTGCTGCTGCGGTAATTAAAATCTTATCAAAAGGCGCTAGTAATGGCAATCCTTCAAAACCATCCCCAAAAGAAAAATATATATCAGGGTACTGTTGCTTGAAAATATAAAAAGGCGTTAAATCAAATAGTTGTTTTTGTCTTTCGATTGTAAAAACTTTCGCACCCATCGCAGCAAGTACGGTTGTTTGATACATACTTCCTGTGCCAATTTCAAGCACTTTTTCGCCTGGCTTAATTTGCAATAATTGTGTTTGATACGCCACGGTGTAGGGCTGAGAAATCGTTTGATCTGCTGCAATTGGAAATGCACGATCCTCATAAGCGATTCTATCAAATGCAGAGTCTAAAAAGAAATGCCTTGGAATAGACCCAATTGCCTCTAAAACCTGTTCGTCAGTAATACCTTTGTTTCTTAATACCTCTACCAATTGCTTGCGCAATCCTTTATGCAGGTAAGCATCTTCTAATTTTCGCATGCTTGAATTAGTTTAACTGCATAGCAGCAATTATGTTGTTGATTTTGTTTTGCAAATGCGCATAGACCTCGTCGAATGCTTCTCTATTAGGTAAAACTGTATTGACACTGAAATAAAATTTAATTTTTGGCTCCGTACCACTTGGTCTAGCAGAAATCTTAGTGCCATCTTCGGTCACAAACTGCAACACATTGCTTTTAGGTAATTGAATTGTTGTTTGAACTCCAGTTTGCAAATTGGTACTTACCTGTAATTGATAATCCAATAAGGTAACCACTTTCGATCCAGCAATTTCGGTCGGCGGCTGTTTTCTGTACCCTTCCATCATTGCTGCAATTTCTTGCTGACCATTCATGCCTTTTTTTGTAATGCTAATTAAATGTTCATAATAGAACCCATATTGCATATACAATTCAATCATTTTATCAAACAAAGACTTGCCCTTGTTTTTTTCATAGGCTGCCATCTCACATAATAAAGCCACTGCACTCACCGCATCCTTATCTCTAATTTGATCACCAATCATCAAGCCAAAGCTTTCTTCACCCCCAATGATGTAATTTTCTTTTCCTTCTTTTTCTTTAACCAATTCAGCAATCCATTTAAATCCTGTCAATACATTGTAACAATTCACTTTGTTTTGTCTTGCTACCTCATTGATCATCTCGGTTGTTACAATGGTTGTAACCACCATGTCGTTTGGTGCTGCAATTCCCTTGGCTCTTCTGGCTTCCATCATGTATGCAAATGCCAATACAGCAGTTTGATTGCCATTCATTAAAACCCATTCTCCTTTATGATTTTTTACACCAATACCAACTCTATCTGCATCTGGATCGGTTCCCAAAAGGATATCTGCATTCAAGGCCTTTGCTTTTTCTAAGCCAATACGCATTGTTTCACTCTCTTCTGGATTAGGATAAGCGACCGTTGGGAAATTACCATCTGGCGTAGCCTGCTCCTCTACCACATGCACATTCTTAAAACCATATGCCTCTAACACTTTTGGCACCAAAGTGATCCCTGTGCCATGAATTGGCGTATAGACAATTTTTAAATCGCTCTGCGCTGCAATCACTTCTGGATAAACACTCAAAGTTTTTAACATAGCAATATAAGATGCGTCCATCGCCGCTCCTATAATTTCAATCAATGCATCTCCACCTGTCCATTTTACTTCTTCTAAAGACTGAATCGCTTCCACTTCGGTAATGACATTTTTATCATGCGGTGGTACCAACTGACCTCCATCATTCCAATAGGCTTTATAGCCATTGTATTCCTTTGGATTATGTGAGGCAGTACAAACTACCCCAGCCTTACATTGCAATTGACGAATCGCAAAGCTCAATTCTGGCGTTGGTCTTAATGCTTCAAATAAAAAGACTTTGATGCCATTAGCAGCGAAAACCTGTGCGGTCGTTTCTGCAAAGAATCTTGAATTATTTCGGCTATCATGCCCCACCACCACTGAAATTGATTCATTGGGATAGGTTTTTAATAAGTAATTTGAAAAGCCCTGCGTCGCCATCCCAATCGTATATTTATTCACCCTATTGGTGCCCACACCCATCAATCCCCTTAATCCTCCAGTACCAAACTCGAGATTTCTATAAAATGCATCTTCTAATACATCGGGTTGATTGGCTTGCAAAGACCTGATTTCCTCCTTTGTGGTAGCATCGAAATTACCTTCTAACCAGCTTGCAATTTTTTGATTGATTGCTTGATTCATAATGGAATGGATTAAAATACTTGAGAATAGCGGCAAATTAAATAATTCTGCTTAAATAAGTCCATAAAAACGATATTAGTTTGCTGATAATCTGTGAATTATTTGAGGGTATTTTAAGTAAGAGACTAAAGGAAATGGAGTAAATTTGTATTTCAGTCAAAAATGCTTTTAACCATGGAATTTATCAGCGGAATTGTTTTTTCGATCCTATCGGTCATTGCTTTTTACATTTTTGCAAAAAAGCTGCTGACCATAAAAAGAAATATCCATCTTGGAAGACCAGTTGAGCTCAATGATCAACCCATTGCTAGATGGAAAAATGTTTTTTTACTGGCATTAGGACAAAAGAAAATGTTTCGCAATATTCCAGTTGCATTATTGCACTTAATACTCTATGTTGGATTTATCATCATCAATATTGAATTACTTGAAATAATCATTGATGGCATTTTTGGCACCCATCGTTTTTTCATGCCATATCTTGGGATATGCTACCCAATCCTCATCAATAGTTTTGAGGTGTTGGCTTTATTGGTTTTTGTAGCCTGCCTATTCTTTTTATCCAGAAGAAATATCATTCGTGTAAAAAGATTAATCAGCAATGATTTAACAGGATGGCCAAAAACAGACGCGAATTTAATTTTAGCCATTGAGATTGTATTGATGGGCTTATTTTTATTAATGAATGCGGCAGATCCTGCTGCAAATTTTATTGTCTCTTCATGGATAAAGCCTGCTTTATCTCATTTGAACGAACATCAATTACACACCATTGAACAAACTGCAT